>Ga0190304_1001276_pt1 | contig 11279 bp, 12 predicted proteins | sample 48700712_MG_FD_161670 | JGI IMG/M metagenome (GOLD analysis project Ga0190304, IMG submission 161670) | Hydrothermal vent sediment bacterial communities from Southern Trench, Guaymas Basin, Mexico - 4870-07-1--2_MG | ecosystem: Environmental > Aquatic > Marine > Hydrothermal vents > Sediment ... | reverse complement strand
CCCCTCCTCAAGACCCGCTTCCTCTGTTTCAACTTCACTCTCACCGAACAGTATCTCCGCTAAATACTCCATATCGCTCATATCCTGCTCATACCATCTGCTCCTGACCAGCGTGACTGTATAACCTACCAGTCCAGTTGCGAGTCCAACAACCGTTGTTCCGAAAGCAACAATCAGATTATCAGCTAATGTCTTTACATCGCCACCCGCGAGTGCGAGCAGTGCGGGTCCCATCGGTATCAGCGTGCCCATCAGCCCCAGCATCGGACCCGCACGGGTTACAAACCGCGACTTCTCCAATCGCTTCGTCATATCTGTCTCCAGATCCTGCAGTAACTTCTCTACCCGGGCTTGCATAAGCTTCCTGCTCGCAAACAAGCCCCTGGATTCCGAGATTCGGTTGATGAATTCATGCACGTAATATGTGGAACATGACTTGCTCAACAGCTCAAAAGCGCCGTCCAGGTCGTTCGCATCCAGTAACGCCCGCGCTTTTAAAGCGCCTCGCTCAAGCGAAACGAAATCCCGGCGCCTCACACGCCATTCGTAAAGAAAACCACCAAACGCGATCATACTCCATGAAATCAATATAAACAGCAGCACTATTACAGGATACAATAAATTCGTTGAGAGCAGGTATATCCCTTTCTGCGCCCCCAGCTTAAATAGCTCCAGTGCCCCACTTATGTCCATTGTCCGTTACTCTTCACCAATGATAACACTAATCAATTTTATAAAAATAAATTTTATATTTTAAATACATCATGATACTATTCAACACATCGGGTAGCGTCATGCACCTCGCTCCTCTACTCGCACCCTGCGGACTGCATGCTTATCGTATACCTTTATATCCATTATCACCATATTTATTAGTGTGGTGAGCCAGACCAGATAGAGATAGGAGATGGAGATGAGCAAAAGAGGTATTCAGTATTTCACGCTCTCGGAGATAGAGCCACGTATATGGTTCATGTTAACTGGCTGTAACTTCCGCTGTCGCGGCTGCTTCAGACCCGCGAGAGATGGCGGAGGCACTTTACTGAGTGCGGAAGAGGCATTGGAGCGTGCTGAGCGCGCCTGTATGAAGTATTATGGCAAACTTCCAGCAAAAGCGATGATTACAGGTGGTGAACCAACACTCAATCGCGATTTCCTCATTGACCTCGTATCGGGCTTGCGAGATAAGGGCTTTAATGAGATTGTCCTGATGTCCAATGGTTACGAACTCGGGCGGGAAGGCAACGGCAATTACGCCGCTGAACTCGTTGATTCCGGGCTGACCGAAGCGCATATAGACATCAAAGCGTTCTCTGAGGACATCCACAGGTGGTATACAGGGCGCTCAAACAAACCGGTTTTGAGATGCGTGGAGCTATTACATGATACCGGGATAAATCTTCTTGTCCAGACCGTTTACATACCTGGTATAGTGGAGGGGAGCGAGATAGAGCAGATAGCAAAATTCCTGTCATCAATAGATAGGGGTATAAAATACAGAATAAACCCCTTCGCTCCCAAATTCGCTTATGAACGCGTGAGCCGGCGCCCCACAATAGAAGAGATGGAGAATGCTTACAGGATTGCTTCCCGCTATCTTGAGAATGCGATTATAAGCAGGAGTTGTTATCGGGAATTCCCCACTCCACCACCACAGGAGACATGGATAACCGTATATCCCGATCCCGACCTAACAATCAAGCGTAGAACAATGAGAGACCAGGAAGAGGACAGGATTTCGTGGCTCACGCAAACAAAAGGTATAAGAAGAGAGGAGATACTCCAGGCACTGGAACGGGCGCGGGATGAGCCATCATATCAGAGTGAGCTGGAGCAGCTAATAGCCTCACGGAGTGGGATCAGCACAAAGCGGAATAAGACTTAGTTATTGGCTATTCCCGTCCATTGTGAATACGAACGCGTATTGGGTGGTGGTTTGTAGCTCCCTTCTCAACCTCCTCACATCCTCACGATAAATAAAAATCTCATCGCATCCTTGCCCCTGCCTTTGCTCACTGCTCAGTCCCAGTATCTTCCTTACCACCTCACACTCTGTCTTACCCCTTATCCTCGATATCCCGCGCCCATAGTCGGAAGTGAGTTCTATGTATATCGGGATTTGCAATCTTTGATACGCCTCCTCCGGTATCAGGCTCGCAATCCTCTTTAGTTCCCCCTTCCTTATGCGCTGAATGCTGTTGTCCCTACCGCGAACTGCGGGCTTATCTTCACGCATAAGTGCAGCGAGTGTCTTCCTCTCCGCCGGCAAATGCCTGTTCAGTGCACGAATTGCCTTCGTTATCACTCGCTCATTCACCGTCACTGGCATATTATCATTATTCTATTTCTTATTGAAGATGTATTAAGTGTGATAGCGCAATAATGGTAAACATCACGGGTAAGGTATTGCGAATTACACCGCTGAAGGAAGCAGGAGCAGATGAGAATAAGAAGAAGGTTGCCGCCGACCTCATCGTCGCTGATGCCTTTGATTACTGGCGTGTATCACTCCAGGATGATAAGACAGAACTGGCAGATGAGCTGAGAGAGGGTGATGTGCTGAGGATAGAGAATGCGCGAATAGTAGCGGAGAAGCGCGTATATGCCGGTAAATACAGTAATATAATCCGGGTTCCCACACGTATAGATGCTCTTAGCCGTATGAAGCCGCAGAATCTTACCGTGCTCGCCGTTGCGAGACCAGAGAAGGGGCGAGTCTGCGTTGCGGGCATAAATGAGCATGGTGAATGGATAAGACCGCAGGGCGTTTATGAAGCCGATGTCTTCTCATCCCCCGGCACAGAGAGATTCAGAAACCTGTGCATATCTAAGATATACGTTGATGCATGGCGCGGTAGACATCCAAGAAGGGAAGACCGGTTCTTTATCTACGGTGAGGGTGTGAAGCGTGAACTGAGCGAAGCGGAGAAGAGGGATTTCCTTGCACGGTATGTTGATGCCTCTGTTGATGCGGTATTCAAGAACGGCAGGAGTCTGGGCTTGATAAAGCCCCGTATTCTACACGTGTATGAGGCAACAGCAACAGATAAAGATAAGGAGCACGAGACCTATATCAGATTTAACTTCAGGGATTCTAACGGCAGGATATACCGTAGATGGTCATGCAGATGCAACGCCTTTTATCAACTCTGGAATGACTTCAAGCGGCGGCATCGGTTCTCTTATAGCTGGCGGATACACAGGTATCTCAGGAAGAACGATACTTATCTCGCAATCGGGCTTACTTATACCGATTATGGTGTTGAACGTCTGGAATATGGTGCATATCCGATGATAGTGGGTGTGCATGTGGTGAAGAGAGGATGAGCTTGAGTTAGGGGTGTAATCCGAGATGGAGAAAGAGGTGAAGACGAAGGAAGAAGTATTTGAAGTGATAAAGAATCGAGATGTGAAATTCGTCGGACTCTGGTTCACCGACATTCTGGGGAGATTGAAGAGCGTTTCTATTCCAGTTTCCGAATTAGAAATCGCATTTGACGAGGGTGCGGGTTTTGACGGCTCATCGATAAAAGGGTTTGCAAGGATTGACGAAAGCGACATGGTCGCAAAACCCGACCCTGCAACATTTCAAATCATTCCGTGGCAGTCAAGAGGGGATAAAGGGGCAGTAGTTGCGAGGATGTTCTGCGATATTCGGAATCCTGATGGTAGCCCTTATGAAGGCGACCCGAGGTATATATTGAAGAGGAGCCTGGAACGGCTGGAAAAAGAATACGGCTATACCTTTTATATCGGTCCCGAACTGGAATACTTTTATTTTAAGAATGAAAAAAGTCCAGAGGTGCTGGATGAGGGCGGATACTTCGACTTGACTACGCTGGATGCAGGAATCGAGATGCGAAGAGAGACAATCTTAATGCTGGAGGCAATGGGAATAAAAGTGGAGTATAGCCATCACGAAGTTGCGCCCTCGCAGCACGAGATAGACCTCAGATATAAGGATGCGCTGACGATGGCAGACCAGGTAATGACCTATCGAATTGTGGTAAAGGAGATAGCACGGCAACACGGATGTTATGCCACATTCATGCCAAAGCCCATCTTCGGTGTGAATGGCTCGGGAATGCACGTGCATCAATCCTTATTTAGAGGTGATAGAAATGCTTTCTTCGATCCAGATGACGAATATCACCTGTCCGATGTAGGCAAGAGCTATATCGCAGGATTGCTTAAACACGCACCAGAAATAACAGCCGTTACCAATCAATGGATAAATTCGTATAAGCGGTTGGTTCCGGGATATGAAGCACCCGTGTATATTACATGGGCGCGTCGCAACCGCTCCACACTCGTTCGTGTGCCGATGTATAAGCCCGGTAAAGAGAAAGCGACACGTGTTGAATTCCGCAGTCCCGACCCTGCATGCAATCCTTACCTGGCGTTTTCTGTGATGCTCGCTGCTGGCTTGGCTGGGATAAAGAACAGGTATGAGTTGCCGCCGCCTACGGAGAAGGATGTTTACCTGATGAGTGATGAGGAAAGGGCGAAGGAAGGCATAAAAACGCTGCCAGGGAGTTTGATTGAGGCAATTACACTGACAGAGAAGAGTGAACTGGTGAGGGAAGCATTAGGCGACCATATCTTCAATAACTTCATCACCTCTAAGAAGGTCGAATGGGACAGGTATCGTGTGAACGTGACGGAATGGGAGTTGAAGGAGTATTTATCGGTGCTGTGACACTCTTTCTCTTTTTTTCAGACCGCACTTGCGAACAATACAAGATATTTATTATAATAACATAGACATAGAGTAAGAGGGACTTATGAAATTACAACTGCGGTTCCCACCGCATTTACATGGCGTGCCGAATACGGCAGAGGTAATACTGGAGACAGGAGCGAGAATGAATATAGAGCGTGCGTATGTGGATGCAGTGCGAGGTGAACTTATCATTGATGTTCCTCGCGATAAGGTCGAGCGTGTAATGGAACTTTTCAAGCAAAGAGGTGTGGAAGTGCGCAGATTGGTGAAACTGATTGCGTGGGATGAGGACAGATGTATCCATTGTGGCGCTTGTATCTCGGTCTGTCCATCGCATGTATTCAAGTTCGACCATACATGGCGGCTAAATCTGGAAGAGGAGAAGTGTATCAAATGCGATGTGTGCGTAAGGGCATGCCCCGTCTGCGCTCTGGCTTCCACTTCCATTAACAATAACAATGAATTATAGAGTTAAACCGTGCGAACGAATGCGCATTTATATGTGCGGGCACGCTCTCGGTCGTCACCCTTGCCGCCAGCCAGACCCCCGATGCCTTCCTCCGCATCGCCACCCTGCGAGCGCCGAACGTTCATGGTGAGTCCGCTCCCTTCCGGGCCTAAACCGGTATCCATGACAGAGATATGGCAACAAACCCTCCAGCTTGCCACCATATCACCGCCGACCCCGCAGGACGATGTCTCATCGTAGTGCACCGAGCTGGAACTGACGACCAGAGCGCCTCCCTCGAGCTTCGCCCCTCGCATATCGGCGTTTTCGAGTGACAGAGGACGTCGAACCCTCCAGGCTAGCCCGCACAATTAGAATATATAATGCACCATCTTTAAAAAGTAAAAATCTTAACCATTACCGGCGTTAGCATCTATCTTCAAGTCCAATTGCTTCTCCAGCTCCTTGTATCTGTTCCTTATAGTAATCTCGGTCGTGCCCATCACATGAGCTATATCCTTCTCTGTGCGGTATTCACCACCCATAATGGCGGCGATATAAATTGCCGCTGCCGCTGTCCCTATCGGTCCCCAGCCTTTCGTCGTAATCTCCACACCCTTATCCCTCTTTATTATCTCTATCGCCTTCTCCCTGATTGCGGGACTCAAGCCCAGCTCGGAACAGAATCGTGGTATAAAGAGCGCGGGGTCAGCCGGTGCAAGCTTAATATCCAATTTCCGCAGCAGGAAGATATAAGCCCTCCTTATCTTCTTCAGCGGACTCCTCGATACCTCCGCTATCTCTTTCAGTGTTCTTGGCACACCGTATTGCCTGCATACGATGTATAGCATAGCAGATACGAGCTCCTCTATACTCCGCCCCTTTATCAAATTCTCCCTCGCCGCTCTCCTATACAAGACAGAAGTAGCCTCTCTGATATTCGCCGGCAGCTTAAGTGCGCAAGCCATTCGGTCAATCTCAACGAGTGCGAATGTGAGCGTCTTCTCGTTACTGTCTATATTCACCCAGCGCACACGCCTTATCCCCGGGGGCATTACCGGCGTTGGCGTGCTCAACCCCTTGTCATGTATCCGGTAGCTCATACCAGGACCCGTCCTTGTCCGCCTGGAAGCCTGCTCTGCATCGAAAGCACGCCACTCCGGTCCGGTATCCACGAGATTCTCCGCTATTATCATGCCACAATCGGCGCAATAAACCTCCGCATGCCTCATATCTGACACAACGTTCTTTGACCCGCATTCAGGACAGCTCCTTATCTCCTTCGTCATCACCCTAACATATATGTTCCCCTTATAATATAAAATGTGGGGATGAATGAAGGATGCATTGAGGTCAAGATTCAGGGGCGCATTAGTGGGCAGTGCCGTGGGGGACGCACTGGGCGCACCGGTGGAGGGCTGCACGATAGAAGAGGTCGGTTCATTTTATGAGAACGGCTGGGAGTTGAAATCGCACTATACAGATGATACAGAGATGATGATAGGAGTTGCGGAATCACTGATAGAGAAGCATGGTTTTGATGGCGCTGATATGGCACGTAAGTTCATACGGAATTATCATGCATGGCGTCATTATGGACCGGGAACGAGGGCGGTTTTGAAGTGGCTTAAAGCGGGTGAGCACTGGGAAGTGGCATCGAAGCGAGTATTCAATGGTGAAGGCTCCTACGGCAATGGCGCCGCGATGCGAATCGCGCCTATCGGGCTATTTTATCACGATGATGTGGATACGCTATGGGAAATAGCACATAAAGCGAGCCATATAACGCATTCCCACGTGCTTGGTAAGGAAGGCGCAGCTATTCAGGCTTATTCCGTCGCCCTCGCACTTCGCGGGCAGAGGGAGGGGATGTTAACCTCTCTTGGGGCGAGAATAAAGGAGGGGATATACCGCAACAAGATATCAAAGATAGAACGGCTCATGGATGCGGATAGGGAGTTATTGATTGAGGAGTTGGGCAACGATGAAGCGGCTTTTAATTCCGTTCCCACCGCTATTTACTCCTTCTTGCGTTTCCATTCCTTCTATGAGTCCGTCGTCTATGCGGTCAGTCTGGGTGGTGATACAGATACCATAGGGGCAATGACGGGTGCGATAAGCGGTGCATATTACGGTGAAGAGGCGATACCTCAAGAATGGCTGACCGCGCTTGCGAAGGCAGAGGATGAAGGCGGGAAGGGACTGCGTTATATAGAGTGGCTGGCGGATGAGTTGTATCGTATCAAGTTTAATGTTTAATATTTGTTGACATCTATCTACATATTTACATCATGGATGGGTAAATGAATAATGAAATCAAGGATAAGGAGATGTGATATATGTGGGGAATACACATTGAAGGAGGTATGTGCGAGATGTGGCGTTCCGACGAGGAACCCATTGCCTCCCAGGTTCTCCCCCAAGGACCCGTATGGTAAATACAGGAGGATAATGCGATATGGAAGAGATAGAAGTGCGTGAACTGAAGAGAGTGAAGATGAAGAACCCGATATTAATAGAGGGGCTTCCGGGTGTAGGGAACGTTGGTAAATTGGTAGCTGAGCATATAATCCATGAGTTGCATGCCGAGCGCATCATTGAGATATATTCATGGCATTTCCCGCCACAGGTGCTCGTAAATAGTGATGGCACTGTCCATCTCTGTAAGAACGAGATATATGCATGGAAATCGGGTAAGCATAACCTGCTGATTCTCACCGGTGACCAGCAAAGTGCCACAAATGAGGGACATTATCTCATTGCTGAACGGCTACTTGAGCTCGCACAGCAGTATGGTGTATCTCGTATATACACGCTCGGTGGCTATGGAATAGGTCAGTTAGTGGAGCGTCAGGTGGTGCTGGGAGCAGCGAACGAGCCCGAACTGGTGGAGGAGATGAAGCGATACGGTGTGGAATTCAGGGAAGAGGAGCCAGGCGGTAGCATTGTTGGCGCTTCTGGACTACTCCTTGGTCTTGGTAAGATGCGGGGCTTCCCTGCTGTATGCCTGCTCGGACTCACCTCAGGCTATCTTGTGGACCCGAAGAGTGCTCAGGCGGTGCTGAAGATTCTATGTCAGGCATTGGACCTTGAAATAGACATGCAGGCGCTTGAAGAGCGTGCACAGGAGATGGAACGCGTAGTCGAGCGCTTGAAGGAGATGGAGCAGGCGCAGATACCGAAGCGAAGGGAGGAGGAACTGGGGTATATTAGATAGAATCCAGTGTTAGAATCTTGAGAGATGTGGGCATTTTTACCACATCCCCCATCTTTATTCCCACCACATAATCCATGCCCTTCTCCTTCGCAAGGTCCACTATCCTCTGTGTTATCACGCCGTCAAATACCACACTCCTGGCGTTCTCGTTTGTATCCTTCAACTCCTTCGCAAGGTCCCTTACCGGCGTCTCTTTCACTATGTTCCTGTCCCGATCCAGGAATCGTGCCTTAAATGTGCCCTCAAGCTCCCGCAGCTGCGATTTGAAATAATCCACCACATTTGCATTGTCCCCTTCTCCTTCCGCTTCCCTGGTCTTCTTTCGCTGTATTACCCTCGGTTGTTCCTGCTCTCTGCCGTAATTCAACTGCTCAACCGGCGTTTTATTATGCAGCGCTTTTGTAATCTCCTTGTATGTCATATCCTCCACACTTCTGCCCTCCGGTGATGTGGCGACATAATCAACATCAGCCACCTGTAATAGCTCCTTGAGTATCAGTTCACCGCCTCTATCGCCGTCGAAGAAAGCCGTTACCACCTTCCTCTTGCACAGCTTCGGTATCACGGGCGGTATATTCGTGCCCTCTACCGCTATTGCATTCTTAATACCATATTTAAGCAGATTCAATACATCTGCCCTACCTTCTACGATTATAATGGCATCCGAATCCTCTATGTTCGGTCCCGCGGGCAAGCCTTTATAACTTGTTATCTCCTCCATCCGAACCGCTTCTTTCACCTCGTTCACCATCATCTCGCTGTCTATATTCTTCTCCATGACCTCACGCATTATCTCCTTCGCTCGCTCAGTTATCCGCCTTCTCTTCGCCGCCCTTATATCCTCCACCTTCGTCACCTCTACGTGCGCTACACAGGGTCCCACACGGTCTATCGTCTCGAGAGAGGCGGCGAGTATCGCGGTTTCTACCTTATCCAGACCTGAGGGTATGAGTATCTCACCAGATGATTTACCACCCTTAGAATGGATATTTACCTCTATTCTCCCTATCCTACTGCTCTTCTGCAGGTCTCTCAGGTCCAGCTCCTCGCCCAATAGCCCCTCTGTCTGTCCAAATATCGCACCCACCACATCCGATTTCTCAACAAAACCGTCAGCTGTGATGTTAGCGTGAATTACATACTTCGTTGTATCTATATCATGCATCTTATAGCCCTCCTCTAAATTCCTCTCTACTTTCTCTTCCTCCTTGTCCTTATCTTCTACCATTGCATTATTTTGCTATTATTTATTTACATTCTAACTATGCAACTAATAAACCTTTAAACCCTGCAGAATGGCGATGAACAACGCAGCTGCAATCAGGTCGGCGGAAGAGCCAGGATTTATACCCGCTTTTATCAGCTCATGGTCAAATTCCTCCAGCTCCACGCGCCTGTAGCCCCTGTCAACAATACCCCTCGCTCGTTCCTTCACGTATCTGCTCTTATCTGCTCCGAACTTCATCTTTACGAATGTGTCCTCCTCCTCCGCCAGTAGATTGAGATAGGCATGTGTTATCACATCATTTAGCCGCAGGTGCTCATCGCGAAAATCGGCTATCAGTGCGGCATACCTGAAGGATTTCTCAAATCCGCCGACCAACTCCCGCGAGACCAGGTCATAGGGCGCGGAAATGGAGAGTATATCAAACAGGGATAGCTGCCTATCCCTTATCTCTTCTATTGATGCCTCGTTCATCACATCGAGCTCGGCTACGTCCCTCCGAACTCGCACCTTCGCCATCGGGAATGCCCTGTATAACTCTATTGCATCTTCCACATCGGTGTTCCGCATGATATCGTTCGCTTTACTCCTCAATACAGGAGTAGAGCAGTCATCGGAAGCTCCAGCAGCCATTGCTAAGGGTATCAACAGGAGTAGCGCACCAAAGTGCGTGTTCCCACCATGCTGCCACTTCACGCTCTCCTCCACTCCCTTCCTTATCAGTTCCCCCACGCCACGACCCTTTCGCACCGCCGCTTCCCTGAGCACGGGGTAAACTGCGACCGAAGAAGCGAGGAAATGCTCATAACTCGTATCTACGAAGTCATGTGTCCGGTCTACGTTACCTGGCTTTGGATATGCGGAGACTTCAAGAAGTAACGCCAGTTGCGCACTCCTGGCAACCTGGTCTTCATCCATTATCCTACTTTATTAGGTGACAGTACTTCTGTAAGCGATGGAGTTCCGAGCACACATCGCCTCTTTAAGCATATTAGTGTAATAGTATAAAGATATATCGAACAAAAATAGCAAGACCCTTTATGTATTGATTATTTTTGTGACTCTTTCAAGTTTTGCTTTCGCTTTTTTCTTTATTCCGTTCGGAATTCCGGGCGCTTGTTGTATGGCTCGAAGCAAATCAGAATAACTCACTTTAGTAACGTCAATATCCAAAACCCACTTTGCTCCGGTTCCGAAAATCTCCGCTCCAATACTTACTTCGATTTTGGAAGAAATCCCTGTCCCTGCTTCTTCATTAAATTGTATTTCGCTTAGATTGTCCTCTAATATCTTTAGCATCAGAGTTTGATATCCAATTTCTTGCCGAATTTTTCTACTTTCCGAAAATATTACCGCGATAATCTGCGAAGCACTGCCGTTTATCCTCTCGCTAATTTCACTCCTGGTTCTTCGTTGTTCAATTGATAACTCCTGAAGCATCTGTTCTAAATTTTTTATATCTTTCTTACGAACAAAATCATTCATTTTATTTTTCATAAAATTTTACTCAAGACCTCCTCGACTTTTTCTTTTTTATAGCCCAACGCATCGGAAATTTTCTCTGCATCAACTTTTTCTTCATCACCGAGTTTGCTGATATAAGTCAGTATGTCGAGTGTTATTTCCCTTTCAGTAACTTCTCTAAGTAGAGCTTCATACTGTGCTT
>Ga0190304_1001275_pt1 | contig 11279 bp, 7 predicted proteins | sample 48700712_MG_FD_161670 | JGI IMG/M metagenome (GOLD analysis project Ga0190304, IMG submission 161670) | Hydrothermal vent sediment bacterial communities from Southern Trench, Guaymas Basin, Mexico - 4870-07-1--2_MG | ecosystem: Environmental > Aquatic > Marine > Hydrothermal vents > Sediment ... | reverse complement strand
GGACGCTATCTCTCCGTTTTATCCCATGGTATGAGGAAGAGTAAACATATATACCACCCGTTTCATCCTGAACAAAGACCTTCGTGTATCCGTATGTTCCATTGCTGCTGAAGTTTGCAGTAACAACCCCTGTTACAGATACATATTCATCCATGTGAACAGGAACACCATCCGAATTGTTTTTGTGCAGTTCTGAGATGTTGATTGAAAGGAAAAGGAGTATCATAATCCTTCCAGAATTTTCTGACTCACCTTTGTTGCATCATGGTACTTCTCAACCCATATCCTTCCATAAAGTCCCTTTTCCCTTCTCAACTCAGGTTCATTGACGAGTTTAACAAGCACATCCCTGAGATTATCAGGGTTTGCATTTATGAACGGATGGTCTGGTATGAAGTTTTCATAGAATGGGTTCAGGTATGTGACGCATGGAATACCCATACTCAATGCCTCAAGTGAGTTTATCCCATAACCGAATCCACCAAGGTCTGTTAACTGGTCAACAAGTATATCACACCGTTCGTATTTGAGCCTTAAAACCTCATGATGGGGCATGTTCTCCATAATCAGGAGTTCAACAGGGTATTCATCCTTTATCTCATTGTAAGCCTTAATCAGGTAATCTGTTCCCTTCAGGTATCTGTTTGTTGGAGCATGACAGATTGTAACAACATCATCTTCCTCTTTCCTTGTGTTGAACCTCCATACATCAAATGGGAAGAATATATATTCCACACCTTTGTGGAGGAGTGTATGGTCAAGTTCAACTGTATAAATCTTTTCTGCGAGTTCCTCTATGTGGGGGAAGATACCCCTTGTTCTCAGGTCGCTTCCAAAATAGATTATCCTTATATGCCTTCCCATGTTTTTGAGTTCCCTGACGATTTTCCCACTCCTCAAGATTCCCGTTCCACCATCAAGGAAATAAACATCAAAATCCATGATAAAATCTAAATATGGTTTAATCTTCCACATCCAGACCATGTCCCTCACAGGAAGTATTATTCTTTCAAGTGGCGATGGTTCCCATACCTTCAGTTTTTCCGGTTTTCCACCTGTTTTGTATGTCCCCACCTTCAAAGTTTTTTTGATTGGTTTCAGACCACCTGTGTTTGAAAGGGGAAGCCCGAGAACAATATCATCACCATGTTTCCTGGGGCTCTTGAAGAATGTTATAAGCCGTGAATAATGCCCCTGTCTCTGATGCGCCCTGACGAGTGTTAATGGAACACCAGAAATATTTTCAGATGCAATGTGAAGTATCCTCATAAATCTTTCAGAAACCTTTTAATATCTTCCTCCTGTTTCACAACAACCTGTTCAACCTCTTGAGGTAGCAATGGAATCTCTTTCTCAACAAGGAGTGTTATTCTCAAACCCATGATATATCCAATCCCTGCAAGGAATGAAGGTGGAGAAAAGAGGTGGCCTATCCTCTCAAGGTCTTCCTCATTTTCAACCCTTTTCAATCCATCAATGTTTATTGAAGGATGATAATAACCAACAGACCTTCTCCTTGTTTTTCGTGGCAATATATTTTCTGCTCCAAGGAGTTTTGAAAGGTTATGGAATGCTGAATTACCATTCAGTGAGATTGTTTGCTCCTTTGAACCAATGGTTATACGAGGTCTAATCAATGATAAATGCAGGGGTGAAATATTTTCAGGTATGATCAGTATATGTGGATGTGGGAGTTCCCTTCTTTTTCTCATCCTTTCCATGAACCCCATCTTTTCTGCCAGAGGGAATATATAAAATTTCTTGAAGTATTTTTTCAATACACCTATATCTTCCTTTCCAAATAGATAAACAGGCCGCGCCTCTTTGAGTTTTGTAAGGAGGGGATAAAAAAAGAGTGAAATGGATGGGTTATCTGGAACATAAAAGCCAATGGAACCAACATCTTTAAGCCTCCCTCCGGAGATTGAAATCATTTATCCCTCACTGGAAACCACATCCTCCATTCATCAGGGTTGGATAGACTCACAAATATTTTGCCATCCTCCTCCTCAATGGTAAGGTATCCACCCTTTATATACATTCCTTCACCTATTCTCTTCTCAAGGAGTTTCTTACCAAAGGAATAGATATAAATTATCCCTTCACCAAGGAGAATCACACCGGGCATGTTTGTATTAACTCCTTTCCTCCTTATGGACACAAGCGTTTTTTCCTTTTTAACGATGCCATGGGGGATAGTGGATGGTAGTTTCCAGCCAACCTGGAATATGATGAAAAATATGAATATACCAAACCCGAATGAAGCAGCCATGATGAGTAGTGTCTGATATTCACCCATCACAATACTTGCGGGAAGTTTTATTTTCCTGAGGTCGTCTGCAAATTCTCTCCCAATGTTTTCACCATCAATCACCATGTTCTCGAGGAAATCATTGAAGAATTTTGCATACTTGCTTGCATTTGAATTTGTGCGGAGTTCAATCCAGTAGATGTCCTCTTCGTGCAGAAAAATGACAAGGAGTCTGTACCCCTTTTCCCATGTGCCATATCCATACTGCCATTCTTCACCCTTGATGGTGAGCGGGAAATGTTTCATCCTGTCCATTATGTAGTAATCAACAAGTTTTCTGGCATCTTCAATATCTCCTGTCTTCTTTGCAACCCTGAAATTCATTGCAGGGGATTTGAAGTCAACAATGCTCCATCCCTTGTTTTTGTACCGGCTCTCATCGCCTACTGGCATTATGGATTTTATGCCAAGAACCCTTCTTTCCCTCGTTTTCAAGGGCATGTAGAGCAGGAATGATGCGACAAGGAGTATCAGTATATAAATCCCAGAAATTAAACCGATTATTTTCTTCATAGATTCTTCCCATGACATTTCTTGAACTTTTTACCGCTTCCGCATGGGCATGGCCAGTTCCTTCCTATATCCCTTATGGCCTTTATTTTCCCCTCTTTTTTCAGTTTCTCCACGCCTTCAAGGAATTTTTTGTCAAGCACAGGGTCCCCGATTGTCGGGATTTTTTCCTGGGGTGTCTTCACACCAGGCTTTTGCTCCTGTGGTTGAGGGGTCTGGATACCGCCAGCCTCCTCCTTGTGGGCAGTCCCCATAACCTCCTGGGGAAGGCTCACCTGTTCGGGTCTGAACCTGTAAAGGAACCTGACAACATCCCTGTGGATGTTGAACATGAGTTCCTCAAACATTCCAAATGCCTCTCTTTTGTATTCAACCAGTGGGTCCTTCTGTGCATAACTCCTTAAGGAGATACCCTCCTTCAATGCATCAAGTTCATAGAGGTGATGCCTCCATTGTGTATCAATCACCTGCAGCATTATGAGCCTTTCATAGTTTCTCATGAGTTCAGACCCAACAACCCTTTCCTTCTCCTCGTACCGTTCCTTCACAAGTTCAAGGAGTTTCTCCTCAAGTTCTGCCTTTTTTATGTTCTGCTTTTCTTCATCGGGAATATCAATATCTACAAGGAAGTGTTCAATCAGGTCTGCCCTGAGTCCATCCCAGTCCCAGTTCTCAGGATACCTCCCCTGTGTGTATGAGTCAAAGATGTAGAAGAAGACATCCTCAATCATCGTGAATACCCTGTCCTTCAGGTCTTTCCCATCAAGGATGTCGTTCCTCAGGGAGTAGATAACCTCCCTCTGTTTGTTCATAACATCGTCGTATTCAAGCAATCTCTTTCTTATATCAAAATTGTATCGTTCAACCGTTTTCTGTGCATTCTCTATTGCCCTTGTTATCAACCTGTGTTTTACTGGTTCACCTTCCTTTATCCCCATCCTGTCCATTGCAGCGGCAATCCTCTCACGGGAAAAGAGCCTCATCAGGTCATCTTCCAGGGATACATAGAACCTTGATGCACCGGGGTCTCCCTGCCTTCCAGCACGGCCCCTCAACTGATTGTCAATACGCCTTGCCTCGTGCCTCTCTGTTCCTATGATGTGAAGACCACATGGCATGTCTTCTATACACTCTGATGGGTCCTGAACCTTGCACTGTGCCCAGAGTTTTTCAAGTTTCTCCCTTTCTTCAGGTGTCTTTGCCCTCTGGAGTGCCTCATCTTTTTTAAGGCAGCAGAGGGGACACTTAACAACCCCCTCTCCCAATTTTATATCCGTTCCCCTACCAGCCATGTTTGTGGCAATGGTAACCTTTCCCCTCTCACCTGCATGGGCAACAATCTCCGCTTCTCTCTGATGATGCTTTGCATTCAATACCTGGTGGGGTATCCCTCTTCGCTTCAACATCCTTGAAAGAATCTCAGAGACCTCAACAGATACTGTACCAACAAGAACAGGTATTCCCATCTTGTGCAGCCTTTCAACCTCATTTATCACAGCGTTGTACTTCTCCCTCTTTGTTCTGTAGATAAGGTCATCGTAGTCAACACGTCTCACTGGCTGGTGGGTTGGAATCACCACAACATCAAGTTTGTATATCTCCCAGAACTCTGATGCCTCTGTTGCAGCTGTTCCTGTCATACCCGCAAGTTTCTCGTACATTCTGAAATAATTCTGTAGTGTTATGGTTGCGAGGGTCTGGGTTTCCCTTTCAACAGCAACCCCTTCCTTTGCCTCAAGTGCCTGGTGGAGACCATCTGAGTATCGTCTTCCAGGCATGAGCCTTCCTGTAAATTCATCAACAATGATGACCTTCCCACCCTGAACAATGTAATCCACATCCTTTTCAAAAAGGGAATAAGCCTTCAGAAGTTGATGAACCGCATGGATCTTCTCTGACTTCTCTGCATACTCCCTCTGAACAGCCTCCCTCTCAACCAGTTTTTCCCTTGGTGAGAGTTTTGGGTCCCTGTCAATACGGGATAATTCCTGGGAGAGGTCGGGAAGCACAAAGAACTCAGGGTTATTGGGTGCTATAGCATTCCTGCCCATCTCGGATATATCAACTGTATTCGCCTTCTCATCTATGGCATAGTAGAGTTCCTCGTCTATCTCATGCATCTTCTTTTCCTTCAGGAATTTTGATTCTGTATCCTCTATGAGTTGCTGAACACCTGGCTCGTGCATGAGTTTCATGAGCCTTCTGTTCTTTGGAGCACCCCTCTTTGCCTGCAGGAGAAGGACACCTGCCTCCTGATACTTTCCCTCCTTCATCAGCCTCTCTGCCTCTGCAATCTTCCTGTTCACGAGGAGGGTTTGCTTGTGAACAACCCTTTCCACAGCAGGTTTCAATTTATCATAGTGCTGGACTGTGACTTCAACAGGACCTGATATAATCAGAGGTGTCCTTGCCTCGTCTATGAGGACCGAGTCAACCTCGTCAATGATTGCATAATGATGACCCCTCTGAACCCTGTGTTCTGGAACAACAGCCATATTATCCCTGAGGTAGTCAAAGCCAAATTCATTGTTTGTTCCATAGGTTATGTCTGCAAGGTACTGCTCCCTTCTCTCCTCAGGGGTCATACCCATCTGGATTACACCAACAGTGAGACCAAGGGTCTCGTAAACAGGTCCCATCCATTCCTTGTCACGCCGGGCAAGATAATCATTCACGGTAACGAGATGGCATCCCTTACCGGTAAGGGCATTCAGATAAAGAGGCATTGTGGCGACAAGGGTTTTCCCTTCACCTGTTGCCATCTCTGCAATCTTCCCTTGATGCAGAACAATGGCTCCAAGGAGCTGAACATCATATGGAACCATGTCCCATTCCTTCTCAAGGCCTGTAACAAGCCATTTTTTACCTAATAATCTTCTTTCTACTTCCTTTACAAGTCCAAAGGCCTCTGGAAGAAGGTCATCAAGGGTTTCTCCCTCTTTCAGCCTCTGCTTGAACTCCTCTGTCTTTCTGGGAATCTCCTCGTCGGATAGCTTCTTGAATTCCTCAAAATACTCATTTATCCTGTGGACAGTTGGCCATAGGCTCCTTAAAATTCTATCATTTCTTGAACCAAAGACTTTAGTCAGTAAGGAAAACATCTTCTCTTCTTCTTCCTGTTGACACCATGGTTACAGGTATGCTCAGGTAGTGTTCAATGAAGCGTTTGAAGTCCTTCAGTTCCTTTGGTGCCTTGTACCATGTGAAGTTTTCATCAATCTCCGGCCATCCAGGAAGTTCAACATACTCCACCTCAATCCTCTTCATCATATCCGTTGTTGCAGGGTAGAATTCAAGGGGTTCTCCATCAAGAAGGTAGTTCACACCCACCTTTATTGATTCCACACCAGCAATAACATCAATCTTTGTGAGGATGATTTCCTTCACTCCGTTTATCTGGGCTGCCCACTTCACCTGGAACAGGTCAAGCCATCCAATTCTTCTCTCCCTTCCAGTTGTTGCACCAAATTCTCCACCCTTCTCCCTCAGCTGTTTTGCAAGTTTACCCTTGATCTCCGTTGGGAAGGGGCCGTTTCCAACCCTTGTTGTATAGGCCTTCATTACACCAATCACCCTGTCCACAGCAGCGGGTGGAAGGCCTGTTCCTGCAAAAAGTCCACCGATGGTTGGATTTGAAGAGGTTACATAGGGGTATGTTCCAAAATCCACATCAAGCATGGTTCCCTGTGCACCTTCAAACAGGATTTTCTTTCCACTCTTCCAGAAGTGATGGAGGAGTGAGACTGTATCAACCATGAGATGGGCTGTTTCATCATACAGTTTCATCAATAGGTTTTTCACCTTTCTCGCATCCTTTGTTCTCATCTTGAGGACCTCTTTCAGCCTGTCAGGGTCCTCAAGGTCACCCATCCTCAACCCCCGTCTTGCATACTTGTCTGTGTAGGATACACCCACTCCCTTGAGGGTTGTTCCAATCTTCATCGTCTTTTCAAGTTTTGCCTCTTCATCCTTCTGATATGGAAGGATGAGATGGGCCCTGTCACTCACAAAAATCCTTCCAGTGGTGTTCACACCCAGATACTCAATCCTCTCAATCTCTTCAATCATTGCTTCAAGGTCAATCACACAACCATTACCAATAACACATATTGTGTTTTTATGGAATATGCCTGAGGGTATGTGGTGGAGAACCACCTCTTCACCTTCGTATAACACTGTGTGCCCTGCATTTGGACCACCCTGATACCGAACAATGACATCGTGATGTGGTGAAAGGTAGTCAATGACCTTTCCCTTTCCTTCGTCACCCCATTGAAGCCCTATTATTGCTGTACCCATTAGAACGACTCCCTGTAGAAAACCTGAATCTCTCTGCCCATGTTTCCTCCTGTTATGTCTTTTAGGTCAAACTGTATTCCCAGTGAGAGTGAGTGGTTGAGGTAACCAAGTGATAAAACATTCATGTGATCTGTTCCACTGTTAAGGATATATTCAAGTATGAAGTAGTGAACCTGACCAAAGTTCAGGTAAACATCTGCAAATCCATCAAGTCTGCTTTCATGGATTGCATAGTTGAGGCCACCACTTATCCCCAGTCTTCCAATCCTGATGGACTGGTCCCTTCCAAGAACCGCAAAGACCCCCTTGCCGTTCTGGAAAAGGTCACCGTATGGAATACTGGAGTATCCCACAAGCAGGCTGTTCTCGCCATCATTGTAGAGGAATCCTCTCACCTCAACCCAGAGGTCATTGCCCCAGTTGACATCTCCATATCCAACAACATTGTTTCCACCATACTCTACACCAAGCGAGAAAAAATCAAACAGGCCCACAACAATGCCGAATTTTATCCATCCCCCTGGCTCAATCCTCAGATTCAATCCCCATTCTCCATGAGCAGGAACATTGGGAAGGGGGTTGTCAATCCCTATGATAGGCTTTATTCCAGCACCAGAAGTAGCATAAAAGGCAAATAAAAGGGTTATCATAAAAACCTCCTTTTTAAAATACAAACCTTAGTTTGCCTTCACCAATCTCTCTGGTAAAGGTATATATTAAATCTTTATCAAATTTCACCTTTGTCAATGATTTTAATTTCAATTGCTCCTCTCTGCTCCTGAAGAGGAGAAATAGTGGAAGGCTCCCCTTGAAGGAGGTGATGATTTCGTGCGCCTTTTCAAGTTGTTTGTCATCCATCTCATCAACATCAATAATAAGGAATGCCCTCTTCAGGACAGCGGGAATATCCTCTATCTTATAAACCTCCTCAGCCCTTACACCAACTTTATTACCAAAACGGGAGACCCTTCCTTTCACTGCAATACTGTTTGTATTTATCAGTATATCCCTGTATGCATCACCCCTTGTTTCAGACATTGTAACCCGGTATGAGCCTTCAAGGTCCTCAAGCACAAGTTCGTAAAACTGGCCGCCATTCTTACTCTTCTTCTTATGTGATGAGATGATTGTGCCACCGCATATAACAAGTTTATCATCAGGATAGTCCTCCAGATTGTATGATGAGACAAGGACACTCCCTATAAGATACTGGTAGGATTTCATCGGGTGGCTGAGGAAGTAGAAACCAAGTGCCTCCTGCTCGTAGTTTCTGAGTTCATCCTCTGATGGGGGTTCAACATCTATTTTCTCATCTTCTTTCTGGAAAAGACCCTTCTGCGGTGACTTCCTTCGTTTTGTTTTTGTGTTGTTCAGGATGTAGAGAAGTTTCCTCCTGTTGCTGTCCATCTTCTCAAAGGCACCCGCCTTTATAAGGCTTTCCACCACCCTCTTGTTCACCTTCTGTCCCATGCACCTTTCAAGAAAGTCATCAAAATCCCTGAACTTTCCGTTCTCTTCCCTCTCTTTAATAATGGAAAGAACAGCACTCTCCCCAACATTTTTTATTGCCCCAAGCCCGTAGAGGATTTTGCCTTCCTCTGGTATAAACTCAAATCCAGACCTGTTTATGTCTGGAGGGGTTACAGTAATCCCGTGTCTCTGGGCATCAAGGATATATCTCTTCAATTTATCCGTCTTCCCGATCTCACTTGTCATTGTTGCTGCCAGGAACTCAACGGGGTAATGTGCCTTCAGGTATGCGGTCCTGAAGGATAATTCTCCATAAACAGTGCTGTGTGATTTATTGAAGGCATAAGAGGCAAAGGTGGAGATGTCTGCAAAGACCTGCTCTGCTGTCTCTTTATCAAGCCCATTCTCCACTGCCCCGGAAACGAAGTCCTCCCTGAGGGAGATCATGATCTCCATGTCCTTCTTTCCCATTGCCTTTCTCAGGATGTCCGCCTTACCGAAGGAGAAACCGCATAGTTTGTTTGCTATGAGCATGGCCTGTTCCTGGAATATTGGATACCCGTAGGTCTCCTTCAGGATCTCCTCAAGAACTGGATGGGGATACCTGACCTTCTCAATCCCTTCCTTCTTTCTTATGAGGCTTTCAAGGTCTATCACCTGGAGAGGACCCGGTCTTATGAGCGCAAGAACAAGCACAATTTCAGAGAAGTTGGATGGTTTGAACTTTCTGAGGATGCTCCTTGCACCTGCCTCCTCAAGCTGGAACACACCGATTGTGTCCCCCTCTGAGAGAAGTTTGTAAACAGCAGGGTCGCTTTTATCAAGTAGTGCAAGGTCAATGGGTTCCTTTATATACTCAAGGGTCTTTCTTATCACTGAAAGTGTGTTGAGCCCAAGTATATCAACCTTGAGAAAACCCAGTTTCTCAAGGATATTCATCTCATACTGTGTCTTGACTTCTCTCCTGTCACCGTTGTCACCACCCGTTGCAAGGGGAATGTGTTCTGTCAGGTCATCAGGCGTTATTACAATACCTGATGCATGGATACCATGATGCCTTGTAAGTCCTTCAAGTTTTTTTGCAATATCAAAAAGGGTTTTCAGGTCCTCCCTTGAATTTATAAATGTTTTGAGTTCCTCAGATTTCTCAAGTGCCTGTTCAAGGGTATCTGCATCAATCAGTTTTGCAATCTTATTTATGTCAGAATTGTCGTAGTTCATAACCCTTCCAACATCCCTTATAACAGCCTTTGCCTTAAGCACGTTGAAAGAGCAAATCTGGGCAACCCTGTTCTCTCCATACTTCTCCCTTATGTAGTCAATCACCTCTTTCCTTCTTGTGTCCTCAAAGTCTATGTCAATATCAGGCATGGAGATTCTCTCAGGGTTGAGGAATCTTTCAAAGATCAGGTTGTGTTCAAGCGGGTTTATCTCTGTTATTCCAAGGGCATAGAGAACAAGGCTCCCAGCTGCTGAACCCCTTCCAGGACCAACAAATATACCCATCTCCCTGGCAGATTTCACTATGTCGTTAATAATCAGGAAATACCCTTCAAACCCCATCCTTGAAATCACGGATAGTTCATAGTTAATCCTCTCCCTGACTTCTTCAGTGTATGCCATCTTGCTTTTTATGCCTTCCTCAACAAGGTGTTTCAGATACTCACCAGGGGATGAGAATTCAGGAGGTATGTCAAATTCTGGCATGTGATACTTGCCCGTTTCAAAGGGGATATACTCTATCTTCTCAGCAAGTTGAACCGTGTTCTTTATCGCCTCCGGCAGGTCTGAGAATAATTCCTCCATCTCTTCAGGGGACTTCACATAGAACTCGCTTGATGGAAATCTCATTCGGTTATCATCCTCAAGTTTTTTGTTGGTCTGGATGGCAAGGAGGACATCGTGTGCAACATGGTCCTCCCTGTTCAAATAATGGGCGTCGTTCGTTGCAATTATTGGTATATCAAGGTCTCTGGATATCTTCAGAAGTTCTTCGTTCACCCTGTCTTCATCTGGAATCCCAACCCTCATTATCTCAATGTAAAAGTCTTCTCCCTTCAGTTCTTTGAAAAGTGCAGCATGTTCTCTTGCAACCTCAATGTTCCCCTTCCTTATATCCTTTGCAAGGATTCCCTCAATACAAGCAGAACCTATTATCAGCCCTTTATGATGTTTGAGGAGGGTATCAAAGTCAAACCGTGGTTTTCCATAAAACCCCTTCAGGTATGAAATAGAGGAAATTTTAATCAGGTTCTTGTATCCCTCTTCGTTTTTTGCGAGAAGCAGTATATGATATGGTGAATCCTCTTTTTTTCTTTCCTCCATCCTCCCATAGGTGAAATATCCTTCCATTCCAATGATAGGTTTTATACCCTCTTTAATTGCCTTAAGATAGAATTCCACAACACCGAAGAGCCCTCCATGGTCGGTGATGGCAACTGCATTCATGCCAAGGCTGTCCACCTTTTTGATGAGGTCGTCTATCTTTATTGCCCCATCAAGGAATGAGTACTGGGTATGGAGATGGAGATGCACAAAACTCATAATTTTCTCACAATCAACCTGAGTATCCTCTGCCTTGATGCCTCAAGTATCAAGATCTGGAGCCCTGAAATTTCAACCTTCTCTCCACTTCTGGGAACCCTGCCAAGTTTTTTCAAAATAAGACCTCCTATTGTCCTTACATCCT
>Ga0190304_1001270_pt1 | contig 11310 bp, 9 predicted proteins | sample 48700712_MG_FD_161670 | JGI IMG/M metagenome (GOLD analysis project Ga0190304, IMG submission 161670) | Hydrothermal vent sediment bacterial communities from Southern Trench, Guaymas Basin, Mexico - 4870-07-1--2_MG | ecosystem: Environmental > Aquatic > Marine > Hydrothermal vents > Sediment ... | reverse complement strand
TCATGGGATGATTTAAACTTATCAAGTCCCTCCATTCGTAAACCTTCCCCATGAAGTCTTTAATAGCATCCTGATAATCAAACATGTCTGGAAGCATACTACCTATCAGGTAAAACTTCACTACCATGTCCGATGAATTCAATGCCTGATAAAAGGAAGGGTCAAAATCCTGCCAGATATCCTTCATCCTCACAGATAAATAACAATGGGTATAGGGATTAAAAGATAAAACACTCAGGGGGATACTTAATAGAACAATAGAACAAACAATACTCCTCCGAGAGAGAGAATCTCCTCATTTTTACCTCCTTTTTAATCTCTTTCCTGTATTTTACCTTATAAAAAATTTTATATTTGTCAAGGCTTCGCTATGCCTCAAAAAAATCTATACGAAATATAAAAAGGGCCTCACTTTAAAATCTTTTTAAAAGCGAAAGGGGACAGGAAACCTGGTGTTAACCATGGTTGAAAAGCACAGGATAATAAGGAAGTTCAGTAAGGAGTATAACAGGGCATGGAAAAGGCTCCGGGTATAATCGTGTTTATGCCTCTATCCATTAAGGCCCATAATTTTTGATAAATTCATCTATCAGAGGCAAAACTGCTGAATTGTAAGGCAACCCATGCCCGCTTTCATTAACTATATGTAGTTCTTTTTCGCCTTTTAGCCATTTATCAAAAATCGCTACATTCTTTGAAGAGAGAATGTCATCGTTTTTTGAAAATATAAGAAGTGTGGGTGTGGAAAGTCCTTTTACATATGTAGGTGTATCTCTTACAATCTCCATAATACTTAATATTGCACCTATGTTAAAATTATGAAAAACCAAATCATTATTATTGGAATTTCCATTCTTTTTTAAAAGAAAGGCACGTATTTTGGGTTCGTGTCTGAGTATAAGCTCAAGCCCTTTGGCCAACCTGTAAACAGGATTTAAGGCAAGAACCCCCTTTACTGGAAATTTACTTGCAAGATAGAATGCCAGATTTGCACCAATAGAATTTCCTCCTACAAAAATCTCATCAACCTTTTCATTAAACACCAGGAATGATTCTTCTACTCCCATCAGTAATTCCTCTTTGCTCAGTTGAAGCACATCCCTCCAGCAGGTTTCATACTCTCTGGGGCAAAGACCATGCCTTGGTAGATTAGGCGTTTCAACACAATATCCCTTTTCTTCCAGGGACTTTTTCACATAAGCAAGCTCCCCTGAATTCTTTGTTATACCATGAAGAAGAAAGATACCTATTTTGCTACCCATCTTTTCATCCTCCTTTTTTATATTTAACCATAATACAAAAGAAATGATAGATGTCAATCAGTAAATTCAAATCTAATTTTTTGACACCTTTATAAATTAACTTATATTTATTGGCATGAAGGTTGCTATACTCACACTCGGGTGCAAGTTGAATCAATATGAGTCAGAGATGGTGAAGGAGATGCATCTGAAAAGGGGTGATACCATTGTCTCCCTCAAGGATGCACCTGACCTGGTGTATATCAATACATGCTCTGTCACGGCAATGGCAGGTCATGAATCAAGAAACCTGTTCCACAGGGCACTTTCAACAGGTGCAGAGGTGAAGGTCATGGGTTGCCATGCAAAACTCTTTCCAGAGGAGTTTGAAAATGCCGCTTTCTTTGACCCTGACACCATAAAGGGAATAAACATCTACCAGGAGAGGATGAGGGCTTATGTACGGATTCAGAAGGGATGTGAGAACTTCTGCACATACTGTATTGTCCCATATGCAAGGGGTGAAAACAGGTCCTTTCCACCCGAACAGATAATAAAAGAAGTGAAGGAAAAAACACGGGCTGGATTTTTTGAAATTATCCTGACAGGCACACACATCGGAAACTATAATTATAAAGGGGTCAAACTCCCCGATCTAATAAAGATGCTCCTTGATGAAAATATTCAGGTGAGGCTCAGTTCCCTCAAACCAGATAATATAAACGATGAATTGATAGAACTTTTTGAACATAAAAGACTTGCTCCACATATACACATATCCCAGCAGAGCGGGGACAACAGGGTACTCAGATGGATGGGGAGAAACTACACAGGGGAGGACACCATAAGGATAGTGAGTGAACTCCGCGGGATAAGGCCAGAAATAAATATAGGTGCTGATTTTATTGTTGGGTTTCCTGGAGAGGATGAGGAAGCATTCCAGAACTCGGTAAGGCTTGTTGAAGAGGCATTTATAACATACCTCCATGTGTTCAGGTATTCACCAAGACCCTTCACCCTCGCCACCCTCCTCCCCAACCAGGTCCACGATTCTGTCAGGAAAATGAGGAGCAAAATATTGAGAAAACTGGGGACAAAAAACAACTATGAATACAGGAAAACAATGGTGGGAAAGGTCTTCAGGGTGATACCTTCAAGGAAGATGGACTATGAAGATAGGATGTACTACGGATTCACTCCAAATTACATAAGGGTACTCTTCAGTAAAGAACCGGTTCAAAACCCGGTGGATGTAAAAATTACCCACATAACAGAAGAAAGGACATATGGAGAAAGAGTCTAAGAGGTTCCACATTATAACCTATGGCTGCCAGATGAATCAGTATGACACTGGAATCATTTCAGAGATACTTAAAAAAGAAGGATACATTCCGGTGAATAATGAGAGAGATGCAGATATAGTAATACTCAACACATGTGCAGTCAGGGAACATGCAGAAAAAAGGGTGATGGGAAGAATTCACAGCCTTGGAAGACTGAAAAAGCGAAAAAACATTAAGATTGGTGTTGTGGGGTGCATGGCAAAGCGGCTTCCTGAACTCCTTGAAATCCCTGAAGTAGATTTTGTTGCAGGACCGGACGCATACAGAAACCTTCCTGTGATTATAGGAAGGGAAGGAGTATTTGAGGAAGGAAATCCTTTTGAGGACTACAATGAAATCTGGCCCCTGAATGAGGGAATATCTGCATATGTTTCCATATCAAGGGGATGCGACAACTTCTGCTCCTATTGCATCGTTCCCTATGTGAGGGGACCATTAAGGTCAAGGCCCGTTGATACGATACTGGAAGAGGTTGAATACCTTGTGGCTCAGGGTGTTAAAGAAATCATACTCCTTGGTCAGAATGTGAATGAGTACAACTACAAAGGTGTGGGGTTCGCTTCACTCCTTGGAATGGTGGCAGATATAAAGGGGGTTGAGATGTTAAATTTCTTGACATCTCACCCCAAAGATATAGACTATAACATGTTCATGGTTATGGCCGAAAAGAAAAACATGGTAAGATACCTGCACCTCCCTGTTCAGGCGGGGAACAACAGGATATTGAAACTGATGAACAGACACTATACAGTTGAGGAATACAGAGATACAGTGAGAAGGTTGAGGTCAATTCTTCCTGATGTTACGCTCACAACCGACCTTCTTGTGGGATTTCCTGGAGAAACAGAAAAGGAGTTTATGGATACCCTTGCCCTTGTTGAAGATATAAGGTTTGACCATGCATTCATGTTCAGGTTTTCACCAAGACCAGGGACACTTGCAGCACTTATGGAGGACAAACTCACTGATGAAGAAAAGATAAAGAGATTGAGAAAATTGATAGATGTCCAGAACAGAATAACCATGGAGAGGAACAAAGAAATGCTCGGAAGATCCTTCAGGTGCTTTGTTATGAAACCTGCAAAGAAGGGTGGATACCTCTGCAAAACATGGACAGGGAAATACATTGCAGTCAGCGAAAATGTGAATATCGGGGATGTGATTTCTGTTAAAGTAACACACCTCAGAGGTAATACACCTGTTGGTATAACCCAAAAAGATAAGGAGGAGTAATGGGATTTGTTATAATCATACTCACCGCAATCTTTGGCATTATTTTTATCACCATAGGAATACAGAACGGAGGAACAGTGGTTGATGTCTCTGTTCTCAAATGGCACTTTACACAGGTTCCCCTGACACTTGTTATGATTGAGTGCCTTGCACTTGGTGTTTTTATAACCATCATAGTGGCAGGGATAAACGAAATCAGGTTGAGGCACAACCTATGGAACTGCGAGAAGGAGAAGAAGAAACTTGCAGAGGAACTCAAGGCATTAAGGAACCTACCCCTTACCGAAGAGCCAGAGATACTTAAAACAGAGGAAACATCTGAGGAGGAGGAATGATTTATTTTATCATCATCCTCTCCGTACTATTCCTTGCCCTTCTGCTTATTACATTTGGAAGATACAGGGGAACACCTAAAAAATTGCCAAAGAATTACATAAAAGGGCTTGAATTACTTTCTGATGGAGACAGAGAAAAGGCTATTGAATACCTGAACAGGGCATGGAAGGAAGACCCCGAGAATATTGACGCATATCTAAGAGTCGGTGATATATTGAGGGAAATGGGGAAGGCAAACTCTGCAATAATGATACACAGAAACCTCTCTGTAAAACCACTCATACCACGTGATAAGAAAATAAGGGTCCTGAAGAGCCTTGCAGAGGACTACATTGTAATGAAAAAGTACGGGGAGGCAACAAAGGTTCTCATTAAATCAATGCATGAGGGAGACGAATCACAGGAAACGGCAAGGAAACTGCTCTGGTTGTTTGAGATGCAGGAAGAATGGGAAAAGGCATACGAGACAGCAAGAAACATATTCACTGACAGAAAAAAACTATATTCCTACGGGGTCTATGCAGGAATGAAACTCCTGAAAAAAGACCCTGATAAGGCGTATCACTACATACGCCAGGGATTGAAGGCAAAGATTCCCCTTGCAAAACTTGCAAATGCATTCTACCTGCTTGAGAAGGAGGATATAAATTCTGGTATAAAGGAACTTATAAATGTTCTCAAGGAGTATCCCTCATATTCAGACTCAGGGCTTGATGTGCTTGAAAAACTCATGTTTGATAGGGGCAGATTCAGCGAGATTGAATCGGTTTACAGGGACATCATAGAGAAGGACCCCATGAACATAACTGCAATAAACCATTATGTGGACTTCCTCCTCAAAAAGGGTGATAAAAATAAGGCACTTGACCTTATAACAAATCTCAACTTGCCTGATAACCATCCAGACACACTCCACCTTAAACTCACTGTATATGCTGAAACAGACATTGAAAGGATAAAGGAACTCACCCCAATGCTTATAAGAGCCTGTAAATCAACACAGAAGTACAAGTGCAGGGAGTGCGGATATGAAACAGAGGTTTTTGACTGGAAGTGCCCTAACTGTCTTACTGTTGATAGTTTTGTCAGGGTGTGACACACTATCCCCTCCCCTATCAAAGGGAACAATAACAGGAACAGGAACGGTTGTGCTTGACTATCTTGAGAGTGAAAAACTGTGGTTTTATGAGGGTATAACATATTATGGATATGTTGAGTTAACAAACTTCTCTTATGGTGTTGAAATATCCGCTCCCTATGGAATATACGTGACCACCATAGACCTTGACACTGCACCCCCTGATACAGGTGGAATATACAGAACAGGTTCAGTTGAGCTTGACTATGGACGGTACTACTTTGTAAGACCTGACTCACTCCACTACGGTAAACTTCTACTTCTTGACCTTACCTATAATGGAGATTCTGCCACCGTGACCGTGGAATGGTATGTCCAGACTGAAAGCACAAGGAGGGATTTCAGATGATAATACTGCTGCTTTTCTCAACATGCGTTCCTGTTAAAACTGCCTTTAAAACACCTGCTGAATCACTCTACTACAGGGCAATCCAGATAACAGAACCCCTGAAGGCAATAAAGATATACAGGGATATTGCTGTTAAGTATCCTGATACACCCCAGGCAGACAGTTCCCTTTTCAGGATTGCAATGTTTTATTACATACAGAAGGACTACAGACAGGCAGCAACCACCTTCAAAAACATCATAAACAAGGGTGAAAAATCACCTCTTTACGAAAGGGCTGGTTACTGGGCATGGAAGTGTTACAGAATACTTGGAGAGAAGAAACTTGCCGAACAGATTAAAAAGCGTGAACAGACAAAGACCACACCAAAGGGGAAATACACAATCCAGATGGGCGCATTCAAGGACATGAGATGGGCTGAAAATATGTATCAGAGACTTAAACTGCTGGGATACGATGCATTCATAAAAAAATCACCAACCCTTATAAAGGTTTATGTGGGTGGATTCAGCACAAGGGATGAGGCAAAGGATGTTCTCAAGGAATTGAAAAACAAAGGGTTTGAAGGATTTATAACCAGATTCCCAAGGTAAATGCCCGCACTCACTCCTTTATTAAAACAGTACAGGGAGATAAAGGCAAAGTTCAGGGATGCGATCCTGTTGTTCAGGGTTGGTGATTTCTACGAAACATTTTATGAGGATGCAAAAATAACATCAAAGGTTCTCAATATAACCCTCACCTCAAGACCTCATGGAAAGAACAACAGAATACCACTTGCAGGTGTTCCTGTTAAGGCAGCAGATGGTTACATAGCAAAACTTGTCCGTGCTGGATACAGGGTGGCAGTTTGTGAGCAACTTGAAGAACCCCAGAAGGGAAAGGCCGTTGTTAAAAGGGATGTTGTTGAGGTCATCACACCTGGAACAGTTTTAAGACCATCTCTGCTTGAAGGGAAAAGGAATATATTCATAATGTCTGTTTTAAGGGATGGCGAAAGTTGGGCTGTTGCATTTTCAGATGTATCAACTGGAGAGTTTCAGGCTGGATTCACGGACAATCTGAAATCCATGATTTCCAGGCTGGAACCGTCAGAGATTCTCCTTACATATGGCGAGAAAATAGATACAGAGGTTGTCCAGACACCCCTACCACCAGAGATTTTTGACCCTGACTTTGCATCAGAGGAATTAAAGTCCCACTTCAATGTTCAGACACTTGATCCTCTTGGGCTTGATAAACCCTCCCTCGCTTCTGTGAGTGGTGCACTCCTCTGGTATCTCAGGGATACCCAGAAAACAGACCTATCCCACATAAGAACCATTAAACGCTTCCTTCCTGAAAAATACATGTATCTTGACACTGCAACAATCAGAAACCTTGAACTCATAAGACGGGTGAATGGAGATTATGAGGGTTCCCTTCTCCACACCATTGACAGAACAGTTACATCAATGGGTGGGAGAAGGCTCAAAAACAACATTCTTTATCCACTTAAATCAATAGATGAGATAAGGAGAAGGATAGAGATTGTTGAGGCATTCTTCAGTAACCCACGCCTTGTTGAGAATGTGAGGGAGAAACTAAAGGAAGTATCTGACATTGAAAGGATTTCTGGCAGGATTGCAACGGGAAGGGCAACCCCAAGGGACTTAAAGGCCCTATCAACAACACTAAAGGCTGTTTATGACATCTTCAGGCTGATAGATGATTCAGGCAGTGATGTACTAAAATGCCTTGTAGAGGAAAAGCCTGATATGGAACTGGTGGAAAAAATTGATAACACCATTGTTGAAGACCCACCAGCCACATATACAGATGGAGGCATCATAAAGGATGGAGTGAATGAAGAACTGGATGAATTGAGGAGCATAAGCAGGGATGGGAAAAGGTATCTGATAGAGTACGAGAAAAAAGAGAGGGAAAGAACAGGTATATCCTCACTTAAGGTTGGGTTCAACAATGTATTTGGATATTATATTGAGGTCACAAAACCAAACCTTAAATATGTTCCAGATGACTATATAAGGAAGCAGACCCTCACAAACTCTGAAAGGTTCATTACAGAGGAACTGAAGGAGTTTGAATCAAAGATACTTGGTGCAGAGGAGAGGATTAAGGGGATAGAATATAACATATTTACCGCTCTTCGTGAGTACCTCAAGAAACACATCCCCCACCTCCAGAGGGTTGCTGAAGAGATAACCAGCATAGACCTGTTTTCATCACTCGCATACCTTGGCCTTGAAAAGGGATACTCAAAACCATATGTTTATGATGGTGATACAATAGAGATTAAGGGAGGAAGACATCCTGTTGTTGAAACAATCCTTCCCTCTGGTGAATTCATTCCCAATGATACGGATATCAACCAGGAAGAAAGGATACATATCATCACAGGCCCAAACATGTCGGGAAAATCCACATACCTGAGGCAGGTTGCACTTATCACACTTCTTGCACAGATTGGTTCCTTTGTCCCTGCGGATGAGGCAAGGATTGGAGTGAGGGACAGAATATTCACAAGAATAGGTGCCTCTGATGACCTTGCAAGGGGTGTATCAACATTCCTTGCGGAGATGAATGAAACTGCCATCATTCTCCAGAATGTATCATCACGAAGCCTTGTTATCCTTGACGAGATCGGGAGGGGGACAAGCACCTATGATGGGCTTGCCATTGCATGGGCAGTTGTTGAATACCTTGCAGCAATGAACCCTCCACCAATGGTCCTGTTTGCAACACACTATCATGAGTTAACAGACCTTGAACAGTACTATAACACAATAGTGAACTATACGGTTGATGTGAAAGAAACGGAAAATGGTATCCTTTTCCTGAGAAAGGTGAAGAAGGGAAAGGCGGACAGGAGTTATGGTATAGAGGTTGCAAAACTTGCAGGGCTTCCAGAGGAGGTTATTCACAGAGCAGGAGAGATACTCCATGACCTTGAAAAGGACGACAGGGTTGTGAGGCATCACCCACCAAGGTATTATCACCTTCCACTATTCAGGGAGAAGAGGGAGGATAAATTGAGGGAGGAACTGAAGAAGATTGACCCTGATTCAGTAACCCCGAGACAGGCACTTGAAATCCTGTACAAACTGAAGAAGATGGAGGAAGATTGAATCTGATTGATAGGGTTCAAAAGTTTATCCAGTCCCACAAAATGTTCACAAAGAGTGACAGAATCCTTTTATCCTTCTCTGGAGGGCCTGATTCAACATTCCTTGCCATTGCACTCAGTGAACTGGGGTATAACATCACCCTTTTTTATCTTAATCACATGCTCAGGGTGGACAGTCACCTTGAAGAGCAACATGTTGACAATTTTTCAAAAACATTCAAAATACCACTTATAAAGAAATCATTTGATGTGAAGGCATTCGTTGAGAAAACAGGTATGGGTATTGAAGAGGGGGCAAGGGAAATCAGGAAAAAATTACTAATGAAGGAATATAAAAATGGATTCACAGCCATAGCAACCGGACATACGCTTGACGACAATATAGAGAACTTCCTTATAAGGCTATTCAGGGGAAGCGGTTTCGGGCTTAAATCAATGAAACCCGTTGATAAACCCTTTGTAAGACCCCTCCTTGGATTGAGGCGTTCAGAGATTATCAGTTTCCTTGAAAAGAGGGATATAGATTACTATACTGACCCGACAAACATGAAACTTGACTTTCTAAGAAACAGAATAAGGCACATACTCATTCCAGAGATAGAGGAGATTTCTCCAATAGGGCTTTCAGGCATTGTGAGAAGCATTGAAAACTTACAGGATATTGAGGATGCACTCAACCAGTTAATAAGTATAAGGGGCTTGAAGATATATCCAACACACCTTGAATTCAATCCCTCCACCTTTCTTAAACTCCCTGATGCAATGAGGTTTATATTCCTCAGGAAACTCCTTGAAATGTCAGGGGGAGAACTGGAAATCAGGAGAAACCAGATAAAGTCATTCCCCGGCAGGGTGGAGATGAAATCCCATGTGGTCTCAATAACAGAAAAGTGGGGGGTTGTATTAAAAAAGATAAAAACAGACCCTGTTTTGATTCAGAAACCCGGGGCTTATAGGTTCGGAGACTTTGAATTCACCATAGGAATAAAAAAATTAAAAAAACATATTGATTTTTCAAAGAAAATAGAGTATTTTGATATGGATGAAGTCCATTTCCCACTGGGGGTTAGAACAAGAAAGAGGGGTGAAAGACTGATCCCCTGTGGGAAAAGAAAGAGCAGGAAACTTAAAGACCTATTTATAGATGCACAGGTCCCTGATGTGTTGAGGGATGTATGGCCTGTTGTATATGATAAAAAAGGTATCCTCTTTGTTCCTCTGGTGGTCAGGGCAGAGAGGGGAAGGATAAGGAAGACAACGGAGAGGGTTTTAATGATTAAATACAGGAGGTTAAGGATCAATGAACGATAAGAACAGAAAAAGCCCCCAGATGCAACTGCTCCAGTTCTTCATAGTATGGCTCCTCATACTGGGGGGCGTGTATCTCATTGTAAACCTCTTCACAAGGCAGCAGGTGCAGGAGGTTTCATACACCCGATTCGTGAAGATGGTTGAAGAGGGTAATGTGAGTTTTGTTGAATTCAATGATACCGAACTCAGGTGCATAACAAAGGATGGGGAAAAATTCAATGTCCTTCTCCCCTTCCAGGACCCTGAATTGCCAAAAAAACTTGTTGAAAAAGGTATTGAGGTGCGTGCAAAGGAGAGGGTGAAACTCTGGAATGTTGTGGTGCAGGTCTTACCACTGATATTTCTCTTCATCCTTTTCATGTTCTTCACGAGGCAGATGCAATCAGGGCCAAACAGGGCGTTCTCCTTCGGGAAAAGCAGGGCAAAACTCATAACCCCATCCCAGGAGAAGGTAACATTCAAGGATGTTGCCGGTGTTGAGGAGGCAAAGGAAGAGTTAAGAGAGGTGGTTGAATTTTTGAAAAATCCAGGTAGATACACAAAACTTGGGGCAAGAATACCAAAGGGGGTTCTCCTTGTTGGACCACCTGGCACAGGTAAGACCCTGCTTGCACGCGCTGTTGCAGGCGAGGCCGGTGTCCCCTTCTTCTCCATTTCAGGCTCTGATTTTGTTGAGATGTTTGTGGGTGTTGGTGCAGCAAGGGTTAGAGACCTTTTTGAAACAGCAAAGAGGAATACTCCATGCATTGTGTTCATAGACGAGATAGATGCAGTTGGGAGACACAGGGGTGCTGGTATTGGTGGAGGCCACGATGAAAGGGAACAAACCCTGAATGCCCTTCTTGTTGAGATGGATGGGTTTGAAACAAATCAGGGGATTATTGTTCTTGCTGCAACGAACAGACCTGACATCCTTGACCACGCACTTCTCAGACCGGGCAGATTTGATAGAAGGATTGTTGTTGATGTCCCTGATGTGAAGGGAAGGCTTCAGATTTTGAAGGTTCATACGAAAAAAACTCCCTTAAGCAAGAATGTTGACCTTGAGGTCATAGCAAGAACCACACCTGGATTCACTGGTGCAGACCTTGAGAGTCTTGTTAATGAAGCAGCACTCATTGCTGCAAGAAAGAGGAAGAAGAAACTCACAATGGAGGATTTTGAAGAGGCAAAGGATAAAATCCTCATGGGTGTTGCAAGGAAATCCATGATACTTAAAGAGGAGGAAAAGA
>Ga0190304_1001269_pt1 | contig 11311 bp, 9 predicted proteins | sample 48700712_MG_FD_161670 | JGI IMG/M metagenome (GOLD analysis project Ga0190304, IMG submission 161670) | Hydrothermal vent sediment bacterial communities from Southern Trench, Guaymas Basin, Mexico - 4870-07-1--2_MG | ecosystem: Environmental > Aquatic > Marine > Hydrothermal vents > Sediment ... | reverse complement strand
CTGAAAAACCCTTTAAAAAGGAGCCTTACCCTACTTATGAACCCGATGTCTCTATAGGTGATGCAAGATGTTTATCAGATATAGGGAATAATGAAATTGACCTAATTTGTGCCCATCCACCATATGCGGGAATAATAAGTTACAGCTCAAAGGTTGAAGGGGACCTATCTAGACTTTCTATCAAAGAGTTTCTTGAAGAAATGGGGAAGGTAGCCCATGAAAGTTATCGTGTTCTTAAGCCAGGGAGTAAGTGTGCCATATTGATAGGTGATACAAGAAAGAAAAAACATGTAATTCCCATAGGATTTCAGACAATTAATGTATTTTTGAATGAAGGGTTTAAGTTAAAAGAATTGGTTATTAAACGCCAGCATAATTGTAAGACTACTGGATTTTGGTATGAAAAAAGTATAAAATATAACTTCCTGCTTTTAGCTCATGAGTACTTACCAATCTTTGAAAAACCAAAATTATCTACTTCTACAGTTATAAAAGAAGAACAGGCAAGCTACGGTTTGGTCCTTTCTCATATTAAAAAGCCTTCCATAAAAAGAAAGTTGAACAAATTTGAGACGACAACAGTATGGATATTTCCTAAAGCAGAGCTTGAAGAGCAATTAAATAAAAACGTCATTGAGAGATATGCCAATAAGAATGGATACTTAATTTCAACATTTGTTGCTCCATATAAAAATGAGTTATTTATAAGCAGAAAAAAAAATAAGTTTAACCTCCTATTTATAAAATCACCCTTTTTAGGCTATAATCCTTCGAAGTCAGATATTGAGTGCTTTTTAAAAGAGATAAAAAACCTTGTACAACAAAAATTGTCAGCCCTAAACATAGGGGGATTTTTGGCAATACAAGTAAGGGATGTAAGGATGAATGGTTATATAGAGCCTATTGGTAAAAAGATAGTAGACCTATTAACTTTCAACAATTTATGGCTTAAAGAAATAGTAGTTGTTACCGAACAAGAACAAAAACTTAAGAATATGACAGAAGGAAATGAGAGTTTAAGAATTGTGCATCAGTATCTGCTTATTTATGAAGTAACAGCTTGTTGAAAAACTCAGATGCATATTATCTTTACCCAAAGGAGGACAATTATTTTTGTGGATTTTTCTTTTAAAGTTACTGCGGATTTCGGGCAGCTATCTTAATATCCGTTTGTCACCAATCCTCAAGGTCAGTTTTATATGGTCAAAATATTCTAAAAGAGGAATGTTGTATTTTCTAGAAGCATTGCTAAGGGTTTTAAATTCAGCAGGTGTGATGCCCTGGTGTGTTTTTAAATAAGTAGTTAATTTTTCTTTCAAAGTATTTAATAAACTAGTGTCAAAATAAAAATCCTCTTTGATTCTAATTATTTTCCCTTCTTCTATTAACAACCGCAGAAGATGCATTATCTTTTCTTGATTGGTTTTTAGCATCCTGGCCAATTCCTGAGGGGAGGGTGGGCTATACTGGGCAGTATGTAAAACATGATAAATTTTTTCTTTTAATATTTGTTCTTCTTTATTCAAACGAATGGTATGACTACTTAATCGCACCAGATTTTGTTCTATGACGATGGTGTGTTTTCCTTCTAAATAATAAAGAACAAAGCTAAATAATTCATCAGGAATAAATGGTAATAGTTTGCTCTTTAATTCATCTTTGGAGACACCTAGCAGAAGAGGATGGCCAGTATGAAATGTAGTTAAGAAGGAAACAATTTTTTCAGAAAGTTCTTCTATATAGCGGGTGTGAATATAGTGAGAGGTTTCTTTATTGATGAGATATATCTGTTGTTTTTTTTGCAATGTTTCTAAAGTATGCTCTAAGGTTTGTGAAAAATTGTTAGTAAAAATTCTAAGGGTCTTACGAAAAAGCCCCTTGTATCCTGCTTGGTTGAGATGGGAAAGGATAGCTTTCTCTAAGTTACCTGTTTCTAAATCCTTTAAATCTTCAATTACTTGAGGACGAAATCTTTTATGTTTAGGTGGAGCAGGATGCAAAATAACGCCGCCGCCAAGGGTAAATATAGGTGAATAAGAGCGAATGACAAACCGATCCCCAGGTAAGGCAATTGTTGGTTGTCTCAACCGAAATTGGACATAGCCTGTTTCACCTGATTTTATTTCTTCTTTATCCAGTAAGATGGCATAAGCTAGGATTTCAGCAGTATGAAGGTGGAGACGCACCAGCGTGCGGTTTTTCAACGGTTTAGACACACCAGGTAAGATTTCCAAAGTGCCATCCAACATAAAAGTAGGAAGCAGACTATCAGGGGGAGCTAAAACATTCCCTCTTTGTATTTCTTCTTTTTCCAAACCTTGAAGATTGACTGCCGTTCGCTGTCCAGCAAAGGCCTCAGACACAGCTTTATTGTGTACTTGCAAACTTCTCACCCGTGTCTTTTTCCCCTGAGGATAAACCACAAGCGCATCTCCAATCTTTACAGAGCCTCCTATAGTAGTGCCAGTCACTACGGTTCCAAAACCCTTTATGGTAAATACACGATCAATAGGAAGCCGGAAGAGACTGGCAGTTGATTTAGGTTCTACCTGGGTTACCAATTTTTCTAAAGTGGTGATAAGTTCAGGAATACCTTCCTTAGTAACCGAAGACACTTTGATTATAGGTGAGTTTTCTAAAAAAGTGCCCTTTAAGAATTCTTTTATGTCTTCTTCTACTAGCTCAAGCCATTCTGCATCTACCAGGTCTATTTTGGTAATGACCACCAATCCCTGTTTTACTTTTAATAAAGAACATATGTCTAAATGTTCTCTGGTTTGGGGCATTACTCCCTCATCAGCAGCTATAACCAAGGCCACTAAATCCATTCCTCCTGCTCCAGCCACCATGTGGTGAACAAATCGTTCATGACCTGGCACATCTACAATGCCTACTAACCGTCCACTGGGTAAGGTCAAAAAAGCAAATCCCAACTCAATGGTAATTCCTCGCTCCTTTTCTTCTTTTAAACGGTCTGTATCTATGCCGGTTAAGGCCCTGATCAGAGCAGTCTTACCATGGTCAATATGGCCAGCGGTTCCTAAAATAATTGGTTTCATAAGATGCTAAATTAATAACATAATCTTATTATTTTAGCAAAATAAGAAAATGCCAAAGCAAAAAGAAATCTTTTCCACCCACCCCTCAATATCAGAAATGGCCAACTTGCTCTGGGAGACACACTGCTTTATCCCCGATTTAAAGAAGGTGAGAGGTTAAAGAAATTTGATGTTATATGTCCTGCTTCTTGATAATGCATTGACATCTGAAACCATCAAAGAAAAATTCAATGGAACTGTCTCACTAGAACATGAAGTGCAAAGGGGTATTTTGGGTTATAAATTAGCAGTCTTTTGCTCTAGTGTTCTCAGGCGGGTCAAGATATCTGAGGTAACACTTTCTTCTCTTTTAATCCGCTCCATCTCTTGAGCTATCTTTCCTACTTGAAAGGTCAATTGGTCAATTCTATTGTTAGTAGTATCAATTCTCTGCTCCAATCCTTCCTTAGTCTCATCAACCTTTGTAGTTAGCTCTTCTCTCACATTATCGATTTTTTCATTAGTCTTATCAATCCTTGTAGTTAGCTCAGTCCTCACATTATCAATCTTGTCAGTTAGCTCAGTTCTTACATTATCAATTTTGTCAGTTAGCTCAGTCCTTACATTATCAATCCTTTTATTAGTCTCATCAATCCTTCGGCTTTGATCCACCAAGTGGTTATTCACATCATCTAGCCTCTTGTTAATAAGCCCCAATGAGGTTTTAATCTCAGCATTTTCCTTTTTAATGCTATTTAGCTCAGGCACAATCATTTCCTGAAGGGCTGTCCTGACTATATTAGTTACATCCATTTCCTTTCCTTTCCCCTTTTTATTCTTTTTGTATTCTTAAATGAAATTTTTAGATTTTTCAAGACTATTTAAACAGGACGTTCCCAGAATTTTTAAAAGCTTTCCAAAAAGAAAGGTAAGCTTTTCAAAACAGTAATGACTTTAAAAGAAAAAGCCGTAAAGAGTAATGTAATTTAGTGGATAGTATATTGATTGAGTAAGTAATTAGTGGTTTGTGATTAGTAATATAAACGTGGATTTTACAGCGAAGCTGATTTAAGGAGGTATTATCTGAACCATGTGGGATATAAAGAGAGTGCACACGGGAGACAGTCTGCCCCTTTTTCTTCTACTAAAAATTTGGCATTTTCCCTTTGACAATGCATCGCATCAGCAGTTACAACCGCCCCATTAATCTCTATACCTTTAAGTAATGGCTTAAATGCCTTAATCTCATTTGTACCTTCTCTTATCTCAGTCCTGAAGAATGATTTTTTTCGCACCTTGAAGTCCAAAATGTGCTGAAAATTGATGCTAAACTCCTGCCCTTTAATATTTTTTCGCACCTAAAATTAAATTAAAAATTTTTTAAAAAAAATTCAAAATCTTCATTTTACCTCTGGCAGGAGTTCGCCAATATCATAAAATAATTCAAAAATCAAGACCTGACCCCCAGGAGTTCAGGTCTTTCTTTTTTTCAACGGGAATTATATTGGATGAGAAATTGCCTCACTTTTTGGCTTATTATTTTGCCTTCAGCTCGCCCGCTCAAGCGAGACATAGCTATTTTCATTACTTTACCCATATCTTGAGGCCCTATAGCTCCTGTCTCAGTAATAATTTCCTGTAAGATTATATCAAGTTCCTTTTCTGAAAGTGGAGGAGGCATAAATTGTTCCAATACTTTTAACTCTTTTTCCTCTTTCTCTACTAAATCAGGCCTATTTCCCCTTTGGAATTGAGCAATAGACTCTTTCCTTTGCTTAATCTGTTTAGCTATTAACTGAATAATCTCATTATCTTCTAGCTTTCGCCTTAATTCTACTTCTTTATTTTTAATAACAGCCTTTAACCCTCTCAGGGCATTCAATGCATCTGCCTTCTTGGATTTTAATGCCTCTTTTAGATGTTCGTTAATCTCTTCATATAGAGACATTTCTAACCTCTCTGTTGTAAAAGACCAAGGCGTTTCATCCGTTTTAATAGCCTTTTCCGTGCAGCCATGGCTTTCTTTTTCCGGCGGACACTGGGCTTTTCATAAAATTGCCGTTTTTTTAGTTCCGAAAGAATACCTTCCCGCTCAACTTCCTTTTTAAAGCGTTTAAGAGCGATTTCAAAAGGCTCATTTGGGTGCACCTTTACACCTGCCATCCATAATCCACCCCCTCTCATATCATATAGGAAATCATTATAGTAGCTAAACTGTTTTAAGTCAAGGAATCTGGGGCAAAACCCAGGGATACGGCAAAGTAGTGGCAGTTCCTTTAGTTTCCTAAAAAATTAAAAACCCTCTGACTTTTTTTCTCCAACCTATGGTATATCAAAATGTTATGGAAGATGCTTTAGGCAGAGTAGTCTTGCGGTCACTGGGAAATTGAAAATCGACTACATTGGGTGCAGGATGTAACATTTGATGTAATATTTGATGAAGACCGCTCTCAGATACGCAAAGGTTGGTGAGAAAGAAAAATATTTTATTTCCTTAAAATAATTCAAAAATCAAGACCTGACCCCCAGGAGTTTACGGATTTTGGTTCTTTTTAGAGGTTGACATTTTAGCTAAGAGAGGTTTATATACCCAAGTTTGAACAAAGGAGAGCAAAAATGAGAAAAGGAGAATTTTTATTTACTTCAGAATCTGTCACTGAAGGTCATCCGGATAAGATAGCAGACCAAATTTCTGATGCTATCCTAGATGCCATCCTTTCTCATGACAAAAAGGCTAGAGTGGCCTGCGAGACACTGGTAACTACGGGCCTGGTTTTTATCTCTGGAGAAATTACTACCAGTTGTTATGTGGAAATTCCACAAGTAGTGCGAGAGACAATTAAAGAAATCGGCTACAACAGTTCTGAAATGGGCTTTGATTGGGAAACCTGCGGTATAATTACCAGTATTGATCGCCAATCACCAGACATTGCTATAGGAGTCAATCGGACTGAAAAACTGGAAGAAATCGGGGCTGGGGATCAAGGAATAATGTTTGGTTATGCCTGCACTGAAACAGATGTGTTAATGCCCATGCCTATCTATTATGCCCATCGCTTGGCAAAAAGGTTGGCTGAGGTAAGAAAGAAAAAAATTTTGGATTTCTTGAGACCTGATGGAAAAACCCAGGTTACAGTGAGATATACTGATGGGCAACCTAGAGAAGTAACGGCTATAGTCATTGCTGCCCAACATGAACCCTGGGTCAAATATGAAGCACTGAAAGAAGGAATAATTGAAGAGGTAATTCATTATGTCATTCCCGAACAAATGAGGGATAAAAATATAAAGTATTTTATCAACACCACAGGTAGATTCGTGGTAGGTGGACCCTTGGCAGATACTGGAACTACGGGAAGAAAAATCATTGTTGATACTTACGGTGGAATGTCCCGACATGGTGGCGGGTGCTATTCAGGAAAAGACCCTTCCAAGGTAGACCGCAGCGGTGGTTATATGGCCAGGTATGTGGCCAAAAATATTGTGGCCTCTGGATTGGCAAAACAATGTGAAATTCAGATTGCTTATACTATTGGCCGGCCTGAACCTGTTTCCATTATGGTTAACACTTTCGGTACAGGCACTATCCCTGATGAAGAAATAGGGATGCTAGTTGAGCGAGTATTTGATTTACGCCCAGGAATGATTATAAAAAATCTTGATTTACTGAAACCTATTTATAAACAAACCGCTGTCTATGGACATTTTGGAAGAAAAAATCCTGATTTTACCTGGGAAAATACAGATATGAAAGAGAACTTAAGAAAAGAGGTAGGTAAATAATTATGGACTATCATATTAAAGATATAAATTTGGCAGAACAGGGGCAATTGCGTATTGAATGGGCAGAACAAACTATGCCTGTATTAAGACTGATTAGAGAAAGATTTAGTAAAAATAAACCATTATCTGGAGTTCGTATTGGGGCGTGTCTTCATGTGACCACAGAAACGGCCAATTTGATGCGAACCTTAAAGGCAGGGGGGGCAAAACTAGCCCTTTGTGCCTCTAATCCATTGAGCACTCAGGATGATGTAGCTGCTGCGTTGGTAAAATATGATGCAATACCTGTCTTTGCTATCAGGGGCGAGGATAGAGATACCTATTACCAACATATTGAATCCGTTCTAGCCACAAAACCTGTGATTACCATGGATGACGGTGCAGATTTGGTGTCTACTATTCATAGCAAACATCAAGAACTCTTAAAACAGATTACAGGTGGAACAGAAGAAACTACTACTGGCGTGATCAGGCTTAGGAGCATGGCCCAAGACAAGGTATTAGGTTATCCCATTATTGCTGTCAATGACGCCATGACTAAACATCTCTTTGACAACCGCTATGGCACCGGCCAAAGTACTATTGATGGGATTTTACGAGCGACAAATCGGCTTCTAGCAGGGTCTGTGTTTGTAGTATGTGGTTATGGCTGGTGTGGTCGCGGTTTAGCCATGCGGGCAAAGGGAATGGGAGCAAAGGTAGTGGTTACTGAAGTAAATCCTCTTAGAGCTTTAGAAGCCACTATGGATGGTTATCAGGTAATGCCCCTAGGAGAAGCCGCTAAAATCGGCGATTTTTTTGTGACAGTGACAGGAGATATGAATGTCATTAGAAAGGAGCACTTTCTTCTGATGAAAGATGGGGCTATATTAGCCAATTCAGGTCATTTTGATGTAGAAATTGAGAAAAACGCCCTTCAAAAAATGGCCAAATCTATCCGTAGAATAAGGGAATTTGTGGATGAATATATCTTAGAGAATAATCGTCGCATTTATCTTTTGGGAGAGGGCCGTTTAATCAATTTAGCTGCGGCTGAAGGACACCCTTCTTCGGTAATGGACATGAGTTTTGCCAATCAGGCCCTGACTGCTGACTATCTGATAAAAGAAGGAAATAAGTTAGAAAAAAAAGTCTATTCTGTCCCAGAACACATAGATAGAGAAATTGCTCGTTTAAAGCTAAATAGCATGGGTATAGAAATAGACAGTTTAACGCTAGAACAAGAAAAATACCTTTCTAGTTGGGAAATGGGCACTTAGCCTCTATCCTTGCTTATGTTTTTGCTGCCCTGGTTCAGGTGATTCATATTTGGATGTGTTTGTAACCTTAGAAAAAGATAAACATACCTCTCTATTGAAATGCGAGCCTTATCTCTGGATTATTCGTCCATCTTCACTGTGAAACTTGCAATAATCTCTCTATCTCTGGCCAACGCTTATTAGTCCGGGCTTTGGTGGCCTGGATAATGGAGGTCAACTCTTGCAATGCGTTTTCCAAAATATCATTTATGACGATATAATCAAAGTCTCTAGCCACTTTTATTTCCTTTCTGGCTGCTTTTAATCTTTTTTTGATTACTTCTAGAGAGTCGGTTGAACGATTAGTAATTCTTCTTTGGAGTTCTTCCCAAGAAGGCGGAATAATAAAAATTAAAATGGCCTCTGGAATTTTCTTTTTCACTTCTTGTGCCCCTTGAATATCTATATCTAAAATTACATCCTTACCAGCAGCTATTTTCTCTTTCACAAAGTGTAAGGGTGTGCCATAATAGTGCCCATAAACTTTTGCCCATTCGAGCATTTCCCCTCTGGCAATGCTCCTTTTAAATTCCTTCTCACTTACAAAAAAATAGTGTTGACCATCCACTTCACCCGGTCTAGGTAAACGAGTAGTATAAGAAATGGAAAAACTAAGTGTTGGGAAACGCGAAAGCAAAAGACGAACTAAGGTAGTCTTACCTGTACCTGAAGGAGCTGAAATAACAAATATATCACCCTTATTTTTCATCACAAATTGAAGCTAATCTTTGGGCTATAGTCTCCGCCTGAATAGAAGAAAGAATTACATGGTTACTGTCAGTGATAATAATAGAACGCGTCTTCCTACCAAAAGTAGCATCTACTAAACGCCCTTTTTTTTGAGCCTCTCCACGCAAGCGCTTCATTGGAGAGGAGTTAGGCGTCAAAACAGCCACAACCCGATTCACCACCACTGTATTTCCAAAACCCACGCTTAGAAGTTTAACTGCCATGTTCCAACTCCTTTAGGATATTTCTGTTGATATACTCTAAGCTTAAACAAATATCAAGGTTTTGTACAGGGCCACGGCAAAGTCAGGCCATAAGTAATTTAACAAAAAGAACAAACGTTTAAATATGGTCTAAAAAATCCAAATTTCAAAATCCAAATGCCAAATGAAATCCAAAGGCCAAAATGCCACAACATTAAATCAGTGAGTAATAAAATAGTGAGGAAATGAAATAGTCAAATGTAGTGGAATTGGGGTCAAACCTACAAAATACAGTTAAAAAAATAGAAAACGGAAAACAGAAATTCCCAATTCCCCGTTCCAACGTGTTAACTTGCAAACGTTCTAATGGCTTAATGACAACCAAATCTATGTCAAAATCAGGGGTCAGGTCTCCACATTTGACATATCTGGTCTATCTGGTTGATTTGGTTTATCTCGTTTATTTGGTCTGTCTAGCTCATATGCGTGCGGCGTAAAGTGTGAAGCTTGAAGTGTAAGGCGTGAAAGCATCAGGCTGTGTAAAAAGTCAAAAAGTCTGATTAAGTGTCGCAAAAACTGGGAGAAAAAGGTAAAATACTGATAAAAAGTGGCTTAGTAAACCCAATTTTTAATCAAATAATGTGGAATAGTGGGAAAATAAAAATTCAAAGTTAGTTTTCCCACAATCTGACATTTTGCCTTTGACCCTAAAATTTTTGTTTTTCATTGTGTAGTAGGGATGACAGAATAGGCTACCACGGATTTTAAACCAGTTGACAAAATGGAGAATTTTGGTTACCAAAAATAGAGAAGCGCCTGTAGCTCAGCTGGACAGAGCAACGGACTTCTAATCCGTAGGTCGCAGGTTCGAATCCTGCCAGGCGCACCAAGGTTTTCCAAATCAAATGGAATAAGGAATTCAATATCTTCTAATAGTGGCAATTTCCTGCAATTTATTGAGATTTTTGGGAATAGATATTGCTGGGGCAGAAAATTCTTGGGTTTGTGAGTTGGTCTGGGAAGAGGATAAAAAAAGAATTTGTTGGTTAAAACCCCCATATAAAATAGAGGCCCTTTCAGAAATAGTAAATTTGATTAAAAATAAAGATTTCATATGTTGTGCCATAGATGCCCCTTTGAGTTTCTCTCCCCAGACAAAAAAATGGAGATGGGCTGACATAGAATTGAGATGTCTTTTAGAAAAGGATATAAAAAACTGGGTTCAATCTCCAAATTCTATGCAGGCTGTTCCTTTAAGGGCACAACAACTGGCCTCTTTGATGCTTCCTTATGTAGGTGCCATTATTGAAACCCATCCCAGGAGCTCTCTTTTTTTTATGTTGACCGAAAAAAGCGAATCTTTGAAAAAATACAAGAGTTCTTTTAAATATCTTCGCCAATTGACCAATAAAGTTTTTACCTATGTCCCTCAGTTATTAAATATAGATTTTGCCATTTCACCCAAAGAGATAAAAACAGATGGTGCCTTGGATGCTCTTATCTGTGCTCTCATAGCCTTTCTTTATATAAAAAGATATCACCTTCTCTATAAACTCTCCTTGGGAGAAGAGGTCTATGGTTTTGGCCCATTTTATATATTTGCACCATCTTCAAAGAAAAAAATCTCAAAATTGAAATATATTCCTGGTAACCTGGGGGATATTTTAAAACATAGTTGGTTATTGACTATTGCCGATGAGTTATTAAAGAAAACCACCTATTTCCGATATGTTGATACATTTTGTGGATTCCCTATTTACCAAACTTCAGCTAAGGTTGTTTTGTATTTTGAGGAAAAATTAAAAACTTCCTTTCTTTATAAACTTCAAAGGCCTTATTTACAAAATTGCCAATATGCAGGTAGTGCTCATTTAATAAAGCTTCTTTGTAGAAACAAAAAGAAACCATATAGTGTAGATTTTTACGATAAAAATCCCCAGGCTGTTAAGGCCTATGAAATATTTTTACAAAGATCGGCTTTAGCCTTAAAAGATGGTTATGAAATATTAACTAAATCTAATGCCTATGATCTTATTTTTCTAGATCCCTATGATGATTTCTGGGAAGTTTGGGAAAAGATAATGCCAAATATTATTAAAAAACAGAGAGATTCTTCTATCCTGCTTTTTATTTCTTATAAACCAAATGAAAGAAGATATATGGATTTATTGCAATTTTTAAAAGAGACCAAAGCGAAATATCTTATAAAGGAACTAATTTCTCCTATTTGTGTTCAGGAATGCGGTTACTTTTTTTCTGT
>Ga0190304_1001268_pt1 | contig 11313 bp, 20 predicted proteins | sample 48700712_MG_FD_161670 | JGI IMG/M metagenome (GOLD analysis project Ga0190304, IMG submission 161670) | Hydrothermal vent sediment bacterial communities from Southern Trench, Guaymas Basin, Mexico - 4870-07-1--2_MG | ecosystem: Environmental > Aquatic > Marine > Hydrothermal vents > Sediment ... | reverse complement strand
TCCTGACCTCGTACATGCATCACCCCCTTTCACTAAACCGTGGCCGTCGCCGTCTTTCGGCCTCTGGCCCAAAGGCTATGCAACCGGCGCCGCTCCTCACAGGCGGCGCGGTAGGCGTCGGCCAGCGTCGTGTCCTCCTCGACGATCTCAATCTCGCCGCGCCTCGCCAGGAGCCGGATCACCGCCGCCTCGCCACCGAGGTTATAGGCGATCCCGACCTCCCGCTCGCCCTCGGTCGCGTCCCGGACGAAGCCCAGGCTCACGCGCTTCACGAACCGCCAGTTGATTTGGTCTCCATCCCAATACCTCGGTTCCATCCTTGCCTCCTTCCCTAACAAAAGCGGCCTACCTGCTATCCCGCTGACGATGCAGGTAGGCCGCTTGCGAAAAGTCGAACTTCATGCTACAATACTTGTAGCCTCTCGCTGGGTGGCCTTAGCTGGTCAGCGGGAGGTCAGGGGTCGTGACGGTGTGTGGGCACCGCACGGCCCCGCTTCGTTATTCGGGCGACTTTTCCTCCTCCTCTGTAGGCTCGCCCTTAACCCACTCCCTCAGCTTGCGACGAACAAAGTGGCTAATCGTCGTATCTTCGGCCAGGGCTTTCGCCTTAGCCGCCTCTCTCAGCTCCCTTGGAACTAGAATTGTTAGCTTAACCCAATCCTTGCGCATCATTGTCCTCCTACGTATCCCATACGTATTATACCAGATTTTGGTCCTCTTGTCAAGTCCCAATTTGCCTTTTTTCCGAAACTTTTAAGGTGTCGGGGCCGCGCGGTGCTGTTCCTCGGTTTTTAAGGTGCATCTTCGTCAGCTTGGCGAAGCAGCGCCAGGAGGTCGAGATCGAGATCGAGGTATTTGAGCAACTCTTTGCACCACTCGCTCTCTAGGAATGCCTCTACCTCCTCCCGGACGCTCTTGAAACCCAGCTCCTCGGCCGCCTCCCGTGCCACGCGGGTCGGGCGTCGGAAGTCGTGGATTGCCAACTCTAGGATTCTGGTGGCCAGCCGCACCGACGGAGGCCAGTGCTCATCGGAGCGCCTTTTGGGTCGTCGTCTTCTCGTCATCGTCCTGGTGCCCACCAACCCAGAAAACGAGCATTTTGCCCTCGGTTTTCACGAAATACCGTCCTGGGGCGATGCCATAGGCTTTGGCAAAGGCCTTAATGCTTATAGTTGCTCCCCCGGTCCGCTTGTTGCGGTGGACCTTGTAAACACCTTCGTCATCGCCCCGAGCCGGTTTGAGCCCCGCCTGGCGTGTGCGATCGTTGAACCACAGCGTGACATAGGCAGGGCAGCCTAGGAGCCGATCGGCTTCCCTGTTGATGAAAAGATCGCCCCCGCGCCCCAAGGTAACCCAGGGGCGGCGGATCACGCGCCCCTTTCCGGTCCACTGTTTGAAGGCCATGACGTCCTCCGAGGCCCTTTAAAAGTCAAACAAGGTGATCATCTTGCCAAAAATGGCCGTTACTTGACCATCTTAACATCTTACCAGGCGGCGGTGAGCGAGCCTTTGGCCAGCTTTCCTCGCCTTGACGATTTGGTGGACCCACTGCCGGGAAAGGCCGAATTCCCTAGCGATCTCTGCTGCCGACCAGCCCTCTTGGTAGAGCGCCCAGATAAGATCGTTGCGCAGTGCTCGATCATCCTCTCGCCAAGCCTCCCGCCAACGCCTGATCGTCCTGGCCGGAACGCCAATCATCGCCGCCAGCCGCTCGGAGGGGACGTCCAGGAGTTGACGGACAAGCCACCTGGCCTCAAGGCGCGTAAGGTCGAAAGGCCCCTCCTCGCCCGCCCTGATCCGCTCCAGGACCTGGCGCGCTCTCTCGGTGCCGGTGATTTCGCCGAGCGAACTCAGAGCTTTAATGATGACTCTGCCGAAACGCTCTCCGCTTCTCAAGCCATCGCTCTCCCACGGCGTGGCGCACCAGCTCAAGGAAAAAGTCCCCTTCATCCGGGAGGCGCCACAACCAGCGCCGACCCTGGCGGGAGCTTTCGATCCCCAAGTCTCTCTTGGCGCGCCGCACCGCAGCCTCCCCAGCGCCAAGGCCCTTGGCCAGGGCTTTGCAGTCGCCGGCGGGCTTGGGCCCTTCGGCGAGGAACTCGTAGAGTGCGCAGGCTAGCGCGTCTTGGAGCGCACAAGTACCATCCTCGACGAAGGGACGATAGTATTTGATGAGCCTATCCATCTTTCACCTCCGCTTGAGCACCAACAAAACCGAACAAAAGTGAACAATTCCCGGAAGGTTCAATTGTTGTAGGCGGGAGCCGAGGGAGCCCCGCGCCCCCGGCCGGAGGCAAGGGGAGAGCCGGGAGCGCGGGGTGTTAGCATGTTAAAACCAAGGACGCGGGTTGGGCTCATCGCTCGGCGGCCACCAGTCGGGACGCTTGAAGTGCGTAACAAGGCGCCTGGTCTCCTTGATGTCGGCGATGGTCACCTCCGGGTGCGGCCCTGGGACGATCTTGAACCGCGCCCGGCTGTCCAACGGACGCGTAACGACCGACACCTCGATCAGGCCAGCTTTTACCACGACGGGCGCGCCCCACATCTGTTGTGTCCTAGCTGTGGTCGGGTCGAGCCGAACGCTAAAGCTGTCTAGGAGCCCGGCGGCAATGAGTAGCCAAACGCCGTTTGCCCAACCGGTATCGTCGGCGATTTGCACCTTCGCCCACAATCCGCGCCCATCCTCCCTCAGCTCCAGCGTGCGCCCGATCGGACGGTTTGGGTCGTGATCGAGGAGAACGACAGGGCATGTCCGATAGCGCTGGAGCCCTTCGGCCCAGCACCCCGGCCAAAAAGAGAAACCTGCCTGGATTGGGCCTTCCGTCGCGAAGGTACTCGCATAGCCCGCGATGACGCGCTTCTGGGCAAGGCGCCCTGCGCCAAGGTCCCACCACGGCGCGGCTCTTTCGCCTCCCCTGTGTTTGAGGAGCTCTTCCACCTGGCGGAAGAGAGCATCAACATAAGCCGCCGCTTCCTCCGGCAGCTCCCGGCCATACTCGGCCAGGATCGCCTTTGCCTGGCGCAGCCGCTCCTCTGCAAGTTTAAGGGTAGCGTCTTTGACCATGTTTCCCTCCTTTCATCTCATCAACTCATCGGCGGAGTGGATTTTGATCTCGACCTCCGGCCTCGGAGGAGGCCTAAACCTGGCCCCGATGTCGGGGGCGAAGCGCGCCACCTCCTCCAGCCAGGCACGGGCATAGCGCGCCAGTGCCCTGGAGGCGGCCGGGACGTTCGTCTGAGGCCCCACGCTTTGTTCGAGGGCGAGCTGTAAGCTCTCGGCCGATAAAGCGAGCAGCGCCTCACACGGCTCGACCAGGGTGTGGGCGTGTGTGGCCACCTCGACCAGAAGCCGGTGAACTTCTTTCTTGATCTCCTCCTGCCGCAGCCGGGCGGCCTCCTTCTCGGCAGCCTCCATCTCCGCCCGCAGCCGGGCCTCCTCCTCGGCGAGCGCTGCTAACTCCGCCTCCGGCGTTTTTGAGAGGAGCTCCTGCCTCCTGCGAGCCAGCTCAGCCAGGCGGTCTTTCAAGCTTCGCATGCTCTTACTCATCTTCATCATCCTCCTGCAATAGTTTTTCTGCCTCCTCCACCGCCCGCAGCCCCTCCGCCACCTGGCCTTGGCGCGCCGCGCGGAGCATAAGCTGGGCGAGGAAATGCCAGCGAGTCATCCCCGCGTCTGCGCTCCAGGGTGGGATGGCGCGGTCCAAGGCCAGCGCGGCCTGAACCGCGTCGGCGAAGCGGGTTTCCTTCATGGCGGTGGCGTACTCACTCACCAGTTTTTTACCTTGTTCGTCCATGCTTTCACCTCCTGCTGGTAAATATTTACACAAAGCGAACGCGGCGTTATAGTCGTTTTGCGCTCTCCAGCGCTGCAACAGCTCATGCAGCGCGCGCAAAAACATCGGATCACGATGCATCATCGCCCCCCACCCGCGCGTATGGCGAATCGAGCAGGGGAAACGGTCCCCCGCAGGGGATGCGCGCCTCAAACACTGTTGCAGAGCTCCCCGACGGGGGCGGCGGGTCGTTGATCAGGCCGAAGGCCTTGCGAATCTGACCCCGAAACTTCCCCGCGTCGGGGACGAAACGGTAAAGGCTGGGCGGAATCCTTCCACTCTGGGCCGCCGCGAGGTTGCGGGCGACGGAATTGCATTGCGACTTATATCTCGCCCACCACTTGCCCACCGGTTCTCACCTCCTTTCTGCCTCTCTCAGCGCCGCCTCCACCGCGCGAGCGTCCAAGAACGCCCGCTGGCCCGTGGCCGCCAAGCGGACCCATCTCCCGCGTGGCCGATGGCGCTTTGGCTTGCTCTTCTCCATCAACTTGGCGATCTCACGGCCAAGCCAGGCGAAGGCCAGCTCCAGGCCCTCGGCGCGGGCGATGCATTGCAAGCGCGTTAATTCTTGGACCAAGTCATCATCGGCCACGACACATCCTCCAAAGGGATGAAACGCTCCAGTCGAGCTTTGTATGCTCGCAGGACCAACCGCCAGAGGGGGCAGGGTTCTACCTCTAGCAGCGTTATAACGCAATCAAGAAGCCGGTGTAGAACATATTCGTCCATCTGTCTCCTCCGCCAGCGCCAGGGCCATGTCGAGCTCCTGACGCGTGAAACTCGCCCGGATCGTCCCATCCTCCAGCCTCCGCCATCGGCCTCTGGGCAGGGCCAAGGGGGTGTCGGGGGGAAGGTCCAGGGTAACCTCGGTCCAGGTGGGGGGATTCGCCGAAGCCACTTCGTCAATGAGGTCGCATGTCTCCTCGTACTCTTTGAGGAGCCGCTCGAAGTGGTCACAAAGGTTGGCCACATCCCGCCCCTCAGCATAGGCAGCGTCAATGAGCGCAAGGCCCTCATTAAGCCTCTCGACCAACCGGTCTCGCTTGGCTTTTAGCGCGGCCAAGTACCACGAATCCCCAGCCTCGCCTGCGTCCCTGGCCTGGACTGCCAGGAATCTCAATGCCCAGGCATGCAAGTCAATCCCGGCCCTCCAAGAATCGCTTACGTCTTTTTCGCCTGCCGGTGGGTAGATACGCTTTCCCCTCTCGCCCACCACGCTAAGCCAATAAGTGGCACACCGATCACCGTCATGATCGTTATCGGTGCAAATCCAGAAGCGCTTGATGGGCAAAAGCCTCAACAACCAGCGATCGCCCAATTTGTCGCTGGCGCTCCCCAGGGTGAGCACGTCGGCCAGGTCCTTGATCTCCTGCCACAGAAGAAGAACGTCCAGTTCGCCCTCTACTATGATGCAATCATCCTTACCAGAGAGATAATCCACGCCGAAGAGTCCTTTGCGCGAGCCCTTGACGGCCTCATACTTTGGCTTTCCCGCAGGCCGTCTCACGTTGACCGCCCATAGATCACCATCAGCGAACCAGGGGATCGTGATCCCACGGCGAACATAGAGACCGTGCAAGGTTGCTCCATCCCGGCCGCCAGCATGATGATAGCCCAGCCGCCAAGCCCGGATAGTTTCGTCCTTCAAGCCACGCTTGCGAAGCCAAGCCAGGGCCTTGGCCCCCACATCCCCCCATAGAGCCTTCTCGCAATCCTCCACGACGCGCCGGGCGGCCTCTTGCCATTCCCCTGGGGGAGGTCCGGCATCCTCTCCGGTTGTATCCCCCCTGCGCAAATAGTTACAACCTTTACCACTGCTACCACCAACTCGCCGGGCGGTTGCAGGCGGCTTTAGCTCCCCGCGTCTTATTGCTCCCGCCTGGCGAGGGGTGATGCGTCCGCTCTCTACCAGATAGGCAATGGTATCGCCTCCTCGGTTGCACTGCCGGCACCACCACTGACCGCCTCGGTGGTGGGGCCACACTATAAAGCGATCACGCCCTCCGCAAAACGGACAGGGGCCGGCCCACTCACCGCCTCGCGTTGATGCCTTGTATTTCAGTTCTGTGTCCTGGCTTACCAAATTAAGCAGATCGGGCCAATCAATCACCATTCCTTTCTATCCCCCCCTGCGCAAATGGCTACAATTGCTACAACGACTACCACCAACTGGTTGTAAACGTTGTAGGGGTTGTAACAACATTCTCAAAAATCACTTACCAACTCATAGTAAACCACCCGCCGCTTACCCTCTTCCCTGGTCAGTTGGCGGACCTTGCCGGCCGCAACGAGGTCTTGGAGACGCTTGTAGGTGTTGCTTTTGTCCTGGCCGATTGCTTCTACGATGTCTGCTAGCCTCGCCTGCCCCAGCGTCTCCAATGCGCTTAAAATCTCCTGCCTGCGTTCCGTCAACTCCAGTTCGAATGCGTCACCTTCGACATGCCAGCAGCCGAGGAAACCGTCCCATGAAAGTTTCAGGACCCGCTCTTCGACGTCCCGCCCGGTGATGGCCAGCTTGGCGCTAGATTTACCTCGCTCCCTATACAGTCCCCAAATGCAGTCCGCCAGGGCGCCTTTGGCTGTGCTACCTAAGATGTCGGCCACCGCGTCCGGGTTCGTTCCGAATCCTTTGCGGTGGTGATCAATCATGACCACGGCACAATTGAAAGCGTGTGCCATCTCCTGAAGCGGGGAGAGGGCCAGCGTCATCTCACTTACGTCACTCTGATCTCCTCCCACAGCCCGGCTCAAGGTGTCAATTACAACCAGACGGTATCTCTTCACACGAATTTGCCTGGCCAGGCGTTCACCCCCGCCAGCGCGCAGGTCTCCCAGTTGATCCACAAACCGGCCCAAAGGCATGAATTCGGCCGGGAGGCCCATTGACCACCGTTGGCGTCTCATTCTGGATTGAAGGCGCTGGGGAGGGTCCTCCAATGCGAGGTAAAGAACCGACCCGCTTGCTACTTCCTCACCAAGTGCCACCCCCCCGGCTGCAACGGCCTGGGCTATCTGGAGCATCAACCACGACTTCCCGGTCTTCGGGCGGCCTGCAAGGATGGTGAGGCCGGCGGGGAGCAGGCCGGGAATCACCCAGGCAGGTTCCGGCCAGGCGGTGCCAAGAATTTCATCGGCGGTGAGGAGGTCGAGAGGCGGATGGGTGTGATCCTGGCTCAGGTCTTTGCGCAGCACGGTGGCCGTCAGCTTTAATGCTTGAGCTATCGCCTCCTCGGAAGCACCGGCCTGGGCGAGCATCTGGGAGAGGGCTTCTTGCCACGTCGTCACGACCCTCCTCCTTGGTGTAGCAGACGCCGAAGGCGTCTCGCCTCACGCCGTAGCTGCAACCGCTCACGCCAGCGGGCAGGATCATGCGCCAGCTTTTGGAGCTCCTCCTCGATCTCGGCCAGGCGGCGGGAGGCCCAAATTTGGAAACTCTCGAGAATGATATGGTAGGCCATTCCCAGCCGCTGGCGCGCGTCAGTCGTGACCTGCGGCATTGCTCAACTCCTCAATCGCTGCCGTGATTCGTGCCGCCAGCTCCCGCGTGAGGGGGCGCCATCCATTCTCGATCAGGCTGAGTGCGGTCGGGTGAATTCCAACCGCTTGCGCCACCTCTAGCTGCTTGAGCCCGGCGCGGATGCGTAAAATTTTGAGGTCAAGTCCCGTGAGCTTATTCTTTTCCTCCTTCATTGTGCACCTCCCATAAAAAACAAAACGGGTCAAAGAAGGGGGGGAAGCGCTCCCTCACTCCTCCTCTGACCCGCCGCTACCTGGAAGGGTCAATGCCCTGGGTTCCACCGGACTCCAAGGCCCTATGGGGCTGCTCTGACTATTTAGTTTGGCTGTAGTTTACCATAAAAATTCTTTATTGTCAAGTCAACAACCCTCTCTTGGACGCCCTCCCGCGTCCTGGGATGACGTCCCACTTTCTGTCCAAAAATGCCCCGAAAAAGGGTAAGATGCCCCACTCTGTGCTCCAGAACGGCCTCAAAAAGGGCATAGCGCTCCACTCACGCCTGCATGTGCGCGTCGTTATGTTTAGTTTCGCGCGCGCAAATTTGCCCCGGCGGGGGGATAGGGATATAATAAGGCAGTGACCCCAGTACCAACCGGTCGGTGATTACGACTGGTGCATAACGTTCATCACTATCAATATTGGTGGACACAATCCTCAACGTCTCCTCCCCTATCTCGCACCTGACGTGCACCACCTTTTGCCCCTCCTCCACGGCCAGCGTCGCCTGAACGTCCAGCAGGTCAATGAGCTGTCGCTTCTGCTCAAAGGTCATGTGGGGCAGGCCAAGGGCCACCTTGCTGGCAAACAGCTCGATAGTCTCGATCTGTTCATCGGTGATGATGCTGGCCTCCAGTTGGGCTTTGAGGTTAGCCCTGGCCTGCTCCAGCCTGGCCAACCTTTGCTCCAATTCCTCCGCTTTCTCGGCCAGGACCTCTCTGAGCAAAGTCCCCTGAAAATAGTCGTCCAGCGCCATCTCTAGTTGCCGTTTTTGCTCGGCGATGCGGCGCTCTATATCGGCCAGCGCCTCCCGCAGGGGCTCAAAGCGCTTTGCCCTCTCCGCCTGCCTCTCCCGCAGGCCACGGGCGAGGTTCTCAGGATCGAGCAACAGGGCCTTTACCCACTCCCAAACTGCCCCGTCCACCTCCTCCACCCGAAACTGGGGGAGGTTGCAGGTAACCCCTACACGGGCTCCCTCGGCCCCGTCGCAGCGGTAATATAAGATACGCCCGCTCGCGTTCTTGCTCCGCCAGAAGTTGGGGTGGCCGTGGACCTTAGAGCCACAAAAGCCACAGGTCAAACGCCTGCCCATTAGGTATTGATACTTGGTGTTGCGCCTGGCCAGCGCCCGATTCTTTTCCCGGCGCTTCTGGGCCAGCTCCCAGGTTTTGCGGTCCACGATGGGGGGGACGCTGACGGCAAGCCACTGCTGGCGCGGGTTGCCGCGCTTGCGATAGTGCCAGATGCCCACGTAAACCTCGCTCCTCAGAATCTTGGCCACGACGCTCCTGGACCACTGGCCGTAGCCGGCTTTTTTGTAGCCGCCCTTCTTCGGCATGGTGTCCAGGCGGGTGGGGATGCAGAGCTCGGTCAGTTTGCGAGCTATGGCCGTCATGGTCATCGGTCCGTTTTCCCCGTCGCCAGACGTGTACCACTGATATATCAAGCGCACAACCTTTGCTTCTGGCTCATAGACTTCAAGGGAGACCTTGCCGTCCTCCTTGGTTCCCAGCCGGTAACCATAGGGCGGCATGGTATGGACAAGGACGTTCCCTTCACGCACCTTATCCAGTCTGCCTCGCCAAAGGCGCTCCTTGATTTGGTCCCTTTCTATCTCGGCGTTGATCCTCAGGACGGCCTTCGTGATTTTATAGCCGGGCACGCCCTCATCGGGCAGGTTCATGAAAACAACGTTGGCCCCCAGGCGTCTTAGCTCGTCCTCCACGGAGACTGCCCAGGCCTCATCACGCATGAAGCGGTCCATGGTGAAAACCACGATCGTGTCTATGAGCCCTTGGCGGGCAAGTTCCCGCAGCCTGTTGAGGCCGGGGCGATTGGGGTCAGCCCCGGTGTGGACCTCTCTTATCTCCTCGACGATAGTGTAGCCCCTCTTGGTGGCATATTGTCGCATTCGCCGAATCTGCCCGTCCAGGCTGGTGCCCTCCTCCTGCCTGGGCGATGAGACGCGGGCGTAAAGTGCAGCTCGTCCTCCCATTTCGTCCTCCTTCTTAACATAACGACTATAGTTTGAACTAGTCGGGCTAGCTCTGTGGCTCAGGATAAACCGTTATCTCGACTACAACATCCTCATTAATGAGCGTGGCCAGCTCCTGAGCCTCCTCCACAATGGAAGGAATAGCCTCAGGCGTAACGCAAACCCGAATATCCTCCTCGTCGCCCAAGCGGGGCCTGATCACAACTTTCATTTTACCTACCTCCTCTCTAGACTTTCTTGCAACTAGTCCTCTCAATCCAGCCCATCACCCGAAAGTGATGGGCTGGGTGAGGGGGCTAGCTCAATGGCTGGCCTCCTCAATCCACTTGGAGAGTTGCTCGTCCTCCACCCCCAGGGCCAGCCCCCCGCTTTCCAACGCCCAGGGGCCGAGGTGGTCGGCCAGGCAGAGGATGCCCACCTTGCGCACCACCTCCACGTCAACCCCCAGGACCTCGGCTATGCGCTTCTCAAGCTCCTCAATCTTGCTCATCTTCCCTCCTCCAATGGCCTTTCGACCACCTCCCTCACCTCTGGCGGAAGGTCCTCCAGGTCCTCCACCCAAACGATAGGCCTCCCGTAGCCCCTGGGCAGGTGGTCGTCCACGAAGGGGATAGGCTCGGCCTCCTCGTCTAGGATCCTGACGCCGGCGTTGCCTCCCCAAACGAGGTAACCCACCTGGGGCTCAGCCGGTCCACCGAGGACCTGACGCGCCTCATCGGGATAGGGGATCCAACGCACCTTGGCCACCTTGACCTCGCAGGGACGCCCCCCGAAAAAGTCGCACCAGCCGACAACGGTTAGCACCTTGCGCTCCTCGCCTTCCCCGAAGGGAAGCTCCAGGCTCTCGCCTCGCCACGTTGGCGAAAGCTCCTCAAAAAACTGGAGGGGAAGGCCGTCGCAGTTGCTTGTAGCTTTCACGTAGAGTTGCATCATCGTCCTCCTCGTGATATAATTCGTGTGGGGAGCCCCTCTCCGCCCGCCAGCAGCCGGGGGCTCCCCCCGGGGCGGCTCAGCCTGTGGGCTGGGCCGCTTCTCCTATTGGCAGCTCAAACTCGTACTCGTAGCAGGGATCGTCCAGGATGGGGCGGCCATGCTCGTCCAGCTTGGTGGTCCCCAGCCAGGGGCGGATGTGCGGCCCGTGGGCCCTCACCGCTTCCCAGGCTGCCCGGAAGCCATCGTCTACCGCCGACATTGTCCTCAAGACTTCCCTGGCCGTCAATGCCGTCTCGACCGTCGCTTCATCAGGGTGCATCCCGAAGAAGCGCCCCGTCACGGCAGCGAAGAACCAGTCGGCCGGCTCGCCTATCAGGATGGCCTTGACACCATCGTGGTAGGTGAGCGTCCTGGCGATCTCGGCCAGGGCCCACTCCCGATACTCCCCCTCGGTAAGGTGGTGTACCAGGCAGAAGAAATAAGGTTCCCCTTCCGGGATAACGAGGGCGCAGGTCGTGTCGGCTAGATAGACCGCCGTGCCCCGCTTCCCTGCGATCCTGAGGTCGCCCTCCTCCCGGTTCTCCCCTGCGAGCTCCCCGTAAACGGGGACACCTCGGATGTGCTCCATTCTCACTCCTCCCTCTTTAATCTTGCCCATAGCCTCGCCAAAAGGCGGCAAAGCAGGGCCCAAACGCTCTCGCATTCCACCAACTTGTGCTTCTCGATCCTGACCTCGTACATGCATCACCCCCTTTCACTAAACCGTGGCCGTCGCCGTCTTTCGGCCTCTGGCCCAAAGGCTATGCAACGGGCGCCGC
>Ga0190304_1001267_pt1 | contig 11319 bp, 12 predicted proteins | sample 48700712_MG_FD_161670 | JGI IMG/M metagenome (GOLD analysis project Ga0190304, IMG submission 161670) | Hydrothermal vent sediment bacterial communities from Southern Trench, Guaymas Basin, Mexico - 4870-07-1--2_MG | ecosystem: Environmental > Aquatic > Marine > Hydrothermal vents > Sediment ... | reverse complement strand
AAGCGGTGTCAATAAAAGCCTTTTCCAAAATTATTTCCCACCGTAGATATACTTATCATGATTTAGGGAGCCGTCTTTAATTTCTACATCGGCCCTTCCACAAAGTTCAAGAAGGGGACTGGTAACTTCTTTTTCCTCTTCTATAACAACCGTTACTATCTTTCCCACTAAGTTTTTGAGTTTCTCTTTCACTTCGGCAGAAAGTTCAAAATCACCATCTTTGAGTATCTTAGCTTTGCCTATGACTCGCATATTCTTCTCTCCTAAATCGTTTTTACCTACGTTTTTTGCTTGTGTCATATGGGGTCAGGCCTACAAAATACATTTTATTCCTGCCCAAAATTTAAAACAGCCCAACTATGCAAATATACTAAAATTAGTTATCTTTTTCAACATAATTTTAGATCTTAGGTGGCTTGTTGGTTTCAGTGTTATTTTTTATATTTGCATATCAGCTTGATGCTAAGGAGGTAGTTATATGACCTATTTTGGGATTGCCCTTATTTTTTTAGGAATTCTTGCTCTTGCAGGAATCATTTACATACAACTTGATAAGAAGCACTTAAGGGATAAAAGCAGTTAAAATCCACATGGATCATGTAACACCTTTGGTATCCTCTTTGATATTTTCCTTACAAAGATTGAGCTTCTACATAATATAAGTGGCATATTTATTATTAATTACCTTTCATATTAATTAATTCCATATATAATAACTTTTTACTTACTTTTCTTCCCCTACGTTCCCAACCTCCCTTAAGGGTAACCCAGAAGGAAAGTAATATGATTTTAAAATCGAGGAAGAAGCTCATTTTCTTAATATAGAGGTTATCATAGCGAAATTTATTTCTAGGGGAGATATATTTATCAGCATATAGTTGGGCAAGGCCTGTTAGGCCTGGACGGACTTGCCTCCTGACCTCATAGCCAGGAATTTCACTGACATCCTTATATTTTGGATTTCCTTCAGACCTATCTATTGGCCTTGGCCCCACAAAGCTCATATCCCCTTTTAGGATATTTATAAGCTGAGGTAGTTCGTCCATGGCCGTTGCCCGCAGAATCCTGCCCACTTTAGTAACACGAGGATCATTCTCTAAAAATATCATCTTGTGTCGCTTCCCTTTCCCAGGATGAATCATGCTTCTAAACTTAATCTGCCAAAAATCTTTATCATATCTCCCACATACCTTTGTTTTAAAGAAAATAGGGCCACGATCTTCCAGATAAATAGCCAAGGCGATAATAATCCATAAGGGAAAGGAGACAATTAGCCCCAGGAGAGATAAGAAAATATCAAATGGCCTTTTTAAAAAAGGTTCCTTTGTATTCATAAGGCTTTTAAAGCAAACCCCAACATGATAAAATTATTTTGTTTACTTTTTGTACATCAAACTTTTTGACTGCAAATTTTCTGCCTTCCCTACCCATGCTGATTTTTAAGTGAGGATTAAGAATGAATCTTTCCATTGCTTCTGTCAGGGCTTTTACATCCTTTATTGGTACAAGAAAGCCGTTTACTCCATCTTTAACAACTTCTCGACACCCAGGAATATCCGTTGCTATTATCGGACATGACATTGAACATGCTTCCTGGAGTGAAGTGGAGCAACCTTCACGATAAGAAGGAAGTACGACCACATCTGCTTCCTCTATATAAGGCCTCACATCATCCCTGAAACCAAGATATTTAACTATACCTTCTTTTTGCCACTTATTAAGATCATTAATCTCAATAGATAATGGGTTACCATCTTCAACCATGCCAAGTATCAAAAAACGACTTTTTGTATACTTTTGCCTAATTCGACGGGCTGCTTCTATGAACTCCATTATTCCTTTAGTCTTTAAGATTCTCCCTATGTATAAAAAGGTAAAATTTTGATTGTTGATTTCTACGTTTTTTGATTTAAAAAACTCGGTATCTACACCCGTTGGAACAACAGTAGCCTTTTCTGGTTTCACAAATTTGTTAGAAATAAATAAATTGCGATCCTCATAATTATGAAAGAAAATATGGGAAGAAAATCTCATAGATACTCTATACAAAGCTTTTAAAAAACTGCATACCGCTCTATATTTAAGGCCATTTAATGTGAAGGCAAAGGGCAGACCAGTAATCGTATTATAGATATTCTTAATACCTACTATGCGTGCTGCCAAAGTCCCATATATTACAGGTTTAACAGTATAGTGCTGTATAATATCAGGTTTTTCATTCTGATATATCTTAAATAATTGATATAAAAAATAAATGTCCCGCAAAGGATTTATTCCCCATATATCCATTTTTATATCTATACATTTAACCTTATTATCTTTTAACAACTTTACATAACTATCAAATTTAAGAAAGGGCGCTACCGCAACTACTTTATGACCTTTAGCTTGTAAACATTTTATGAGTGGAAGACGAAATTTGTATATAGTAAAAATATCGTTAGATACTAAAATTATTTTTTTTCTTCGCTCATTTGCTATGTGCAATCTAACTGATCTTAGATTTTGAACAGCTTTGTCTGTACTGCAATAACTGCAAACATAAACCACGGAAATCGAAAATGAAGTATTTCATGACCGATGGCATATCCCCAGTTGGCCGTAAATGCCCCAATGAGTGCTGCAATCCAGAGTGTTAGTGAGAAATCCTGACACGTCTGTGCATATTGAGCACTTTGCCAGAGGTTTTTTGTTAGGATACTAATCAGCACTATGAGCCCCACAAAGCCTATAATGCCTCGTTCAACCAGATAGGCTGTATAGTCGCTGTGGGTCTCAGCGTGATGAAGTACCGGGATATGTATATGGACAAAGCCATGAGGGCCAATTCCAAGAGGATCTTGGGCAAACGTTTTCAAAGCAGAACTAACTTCAATAAGTCGACCTCCAATGGATCTCTCAAGCCTTCCAAATATCTCGGGAAAATGTTCACCTAACAATGGAGAGGTGATTTCTTTAGTAATTAAGTCACTACCCAAGCAAATCATGAAACCGATTGCTATAAACATAATCACCCAGTACACCACCTTAAATTCTCGGCAATAACGTATATAAAGGTAACTGAGGATAAAAAACATTCCCCCAATTACCAATCCAAGAAGGGCAGCAATTGAGCCTGTTGCCACTAAACAGAGAAAGAAAATAAAAGTAGCTATAATTCTTAACATATATCGCCCTGCCAACACAGGTATGAAGGTTAAAAAAAAGCAGTTTAGAAAGTAACTGGCAGCCATGTTAGGATTTTTAAATGTGAAAAGGGCTCGTTCAGTTGTTAGAACTTGGAAAGCTCCCGCTGCAAGGAAAATGCCTCCTAAAATTAGGGCAAGGATGGCCCATGGGAAAGTTGCCCAGCGGAGGTCTGCCTCGGTTTCAATCACATTGTAGAGTGTGACAAACCAGAGGTAAAGATAGACATCTTGGAGTAAGGCAAGCAAATTATCCCCTAGTGTCTGGCTGTCAATCATCCCAATAAGGCTGCCCAACATGATTAACCACATAGGAATAATCAGCGGAAACGAGACATGTTCTTTACGTAAAAGAAAGCTGATCCAAAAACCAGTCATAAAAATTAGGTTTACATAATCAAAGATGGCTGAATCCCCAAAGAAGGTAGGCCGTAGAAAGGGAACGAGAGCAGCAATTGCTAAGAAGTAAACCCGTTTTACCGTGGTTGAGTGGACAGGGCCTTCATATGTGAGTTCCATTATTCTTTCACCCTTTCATACTGAATAATTACCATTTCGGAACTTTCAGGTCCAGGAATAATTTATGAAAATGTTGTATTTGCAAATGAGGTTCTTACGCTTTTATGTCTTGATCATTTATTAATAATACGTAAATTTTGAGGAGGGTTAGGTTCTGATGCAACTTTTGGCGGTAGTGCGCCTCGATACTTTCCTCCATCAATACCAGGCCAACCTTTTGAGGATAAGTCTATTGCTCCTGTGGCTGCAGGGCCATTTGGATCAGGATAGTATTCACTGTCTAACTTAGGATCAGCCTCAACGCCTGAATTTTCCCATCCAGGGGGGTAGTATTTTTTTGATTCTTCAAAAAATTGTGAAGATTTAAATTCTTTTAATGAATCGAAATGTTTATAATTATGCGGATCCGCATAACAATCAAAGTATGTAAATAAGGGATCAGTAGGGTTATTATAGGAGCGGTAATAAAGATTCCCATCAAAAATCACTTTAGGGCCTATCCTACAATCATCCAATATTCTGAAGTCATCAATCTGCCAAAATATATTATTGTAAACTTCCTGTAGCCCATTAAAACTTTCATGGCATCTTACAACGACACTTCCAGCCCCGTTCCAATCAATATTTTTTCCAAAAATAGCAGTATTATTATAGATTTTCCATGCAGCCGTATTCCCGTGATGAGAGCCAAAAGGAGCATCACATATGAATCCTTCTTCACTTGCCTTACACTTATCACTTGGCCAAGTACCATCAGCTTTCTTTCTGCACTGCAGATAAGGCTTACTAGCGTCAATAATATTGTGGTGAATATAAACCTTGCCTGGCATACTCGCTGCTGTACGCCCATGTTTTGAGAAACCAATAGATACATGTATAAGTTTATTGTCATTTACCTCTATATTATAAGCCCTTGAATCTAATTGCAAAACATCATCACGGATACCATAAAATTCATTATGGTGAATGTGAACATCATGCACGGCCCCGCCTAGGGCATCAATTGCATCAAAAATATTACAAATCCGACAGTTTTTGATTTCAATGTTATATGGGGCACCATTTAGCAAAATAGCAGGCCCTTGAAAAGCATGACCTGGGTAAGGGGACCATTTCACATCCCCCCATGCTATCCAGGGTGGAATATAATGGTTCACATTTATGCCGTCAAAAACTATAGAATGGGCCCCTGATCTAGCTTCAATTGGATAAGCTCCTCCGATTACAACACAATCCTTTATTGTGATATTGTTGGCATCTGGTAAAAAATGCAAAAGTGTATCTTGAAATCTTATAATCAGGCCTTCAAGATTTATATATGAAGCATGCCGGAAATTAAGGAGTTTTCCCCTTCTAAACAGATATATTTTCACTAATGAGGGGTCTGTCTTAGAGGGTACTTGCCAACCTTTTGAAATTTGCACTTGAGTATGCTTTAGTCTTATGTATATTTTTTTGTCAGAACTATTATAAATTACTCCGGGGCCTATATACCATCCATTATCATCAACATATTCATTATCTGCTGCAAAACACTCCCAGTTTTCGTACGCTACCAATTGATACCACGTATCATTTTCCACAAAATATCCGCCCACTGAACCCTCAGGATATGTTTTAACTGATCGGTAAATCAGTTTTTTCTTATCATATAATTCCCAGTCATTATTAGGTATATCTCTGAATTCCTGATAGCCACCATCTATAATTGGATTTTCTCCTGGATAACCCTTAATAGTTATTGGCTGCGATTTAGTTCCGCTAGTATCTATCCATATATCCCTTTCATAGTAGATTCCACCTCTTAGATAGAGTATATCCCCTGGTTTTAATTTGGGGATACTGCCCTTTAATGTTTTCCAAGGATTGGATAAGCTCCCCGGATTTAAATCACTACCATTTTGGGGGTCAACATAGTAAGTGTTTCCAGATGCAAATCCTTTTTCGTAAAGCAAATTACAAAATAAACTTGTAACAAATATAAACAAAACAATTATAATTTTCTTTATGATAGTATGCATCTTATATTAAAATTTTAGTAACAATGATCTTGTTGTGAATTAAATCAACATTTGCGATTTTTGTACCGTCCCAGGCTGTGTGTGATAATATGAAAAAGTTGTGCACCTCTGGTAGTAAGAGATTTTTAGCAAAGAAGGAGGTGCACGTATGTATTATATGGAGATTGATCTCCATAAAAAGTATTTTGTTTCAACTATTATGGATAAAGAGGGGAAAGTTTTAAAAAGAAGTAGAGTTTCCACTGATAGAGAATCTATTAAGCATTATTTTGGTCTTTTAAAAAACATAAGGCCTGTAAAAGCAGTTATAGAAGCTACTTTTAATTGGGTTTATTTTTATGATGAGATATCTCCTTTTGTAGATGAAGCAATACTTGCTCATCTACCCCGTTCAGGTCTTATCCCAAAGGCTTATACGCCTAGTTTTGAAACCAGAGATTTAAGGCTCTGTGTGTGATTAGGGGACCGCTACCAAATAGTTAATGTGTGCATAGCGGCACGGATAGATGAATGGCCCATAGGGTGGATAATAACCCTGGCCCTTGACATAAAAGGGGTTGCCAGCTTTTTCATAGAGGAAACTAGAAACCGACAATTGCCTTACCCTCCCAGATACTTTATTTAAATCTAAAAAAGGATGTTACTATGTTTAATTCGTAGATCTATCAACCTACAAGTTTTTGAATAATACTTATAAGTTCGCGTTCCCGTTTCTCTATGGGATAGTCTTGAATTATTTTTTTTCTACACTTTTTACCTAAATCCACCGGTGCTCTTAGTGCCTTTTGTATTGCATTTGCGGTTATTTTAGGGCTAGCATAAGGCACGATAAATCCACAATTTCCGATGATATTTGGTAACTCTGAACTGTTTGTCACTACGGGTATACACTCACAAAGCATGGCCTCGCCAAGAGCATTTCCGAAGCCTTCAAAGAGCGAAAGCTGACAATAAACTTTTGCTTTTTGATACCATAGAAGAATCTTTTCATGGGGAACAGGTCCTATAAATTCAACATTTTGCGGTGCTATAGCCTGAAGTTCTTTTAAAGAACCGTCTAAGTCTCCGCCAATTAGGACAAATTTTGTATTCGGCAAGTATCTAGCAGTCTTCACAAATGTGTCTAGTCCTTTTGTTTTTATTCTTTTTCTTGAGATATGGCTAACAGTCAAAACTATATTTTCCTTTGTATTGCCACTAACCCAGTCCTTATAATCAAACGCATTTTGGATAACGCGAATCTTGGATATTAAATGACCTCCAACGTTATTAATCAAACATTCTTTCAAAAAATCACTAATGGGTAAAATTAAATCAACATATCTATAAGTTAACTTAGCTCCGACCTTGCCTTTTAAGGTAGTAAACACTCCGTAGCCAATTTTAGGGATACAGGCTGCATCAGTCCCTCCTACTATTACTACTGATTTCTTATTCAAAAGTCTTGAAATTACCGATGCTGCTGCAGCATGCCATCCTGCAAATCTTGAAATTGATATTTCAGACCTAAGTAAGTATTTAATTAGTTTTATTATGCTGGTTAGGCCTTTTTTGCTGAAATCCATCCGGATAACATTAAAGTTTTTTTCTAATAAACGAAGGTCACGGGCAATAAAAGGTGTCCAAAAAGAATATACAAAAAGGACAGTCTTTTTTGATTTCTTTTTCATCATATTTACTAGCTTAAGGACAAATAACCGATCTATTTATGTAGAGTGTAATGCATCATCACCGATGTTATAGTCACTTTTGGCATATAGCATAAAAATTTTCAGCAGTCCTGAGGTTGCTATTATCAGGTGATCCTTCATAGTGCAAAGCCATTGATAGCCTCGTGGGCCGAAGAAAGAACCAACCAGATGCTGGTAATAAATAGGCCGAAATGGGTAGATAGAAATAGCTTTAAGAGTTTATTCTGACCCTTTTTCATTTCCCCCGCATAACATAATGTAGCCCCCATTAAATAGTAACATCGGCTATAGCCACGAGGTCTTTTTTCCACTCAGCAACATACTTTTTTTATAGTTTCCTCCCATCCGGTAACTCTTGCGGACGCATTTGCTGAAATTTGATGTTTATGAACCCTATATATAACGAGTGGATCTCTGATGAATGTAAATCTGTAATTTCTAGCAATTCTTATCCACATATCCCAATCCTGGCGGCTAGGCAAATTCTCATCAAATAACCCCACCTTTTCAAAGCACTCCCTCCTCACAACAACCGTAGATGCAGTACCCACCCAATTGTAATCAAATAGATCTTCGTATATATATCCTTTTTTCTTCAGGACATATTGTCTAAGCATATTCCCTCGGCCACTGTCTATAGCAATATACCCCGTATAAACAGCTCCCACTTGATTCGATTCATTTTTAAACTTCCATTGCACATCTAGCTTTTGTGGCAACCACTCATCATCTGAATCTAGAAATGCAATATACTTCCCCCGCGCCATTTTAATCCCTGTGTTCCTTGCCGCCGACCCTCCCTATGTAGTTAAGATTTAGCACACTTTTGATTGCCCGATCCACTAAATGCGACCTCTTATAGGTTGGAATGATTACGCTAACAGTTGGGCTATTCTTCACTTTTGCTATAGTTACCACCTTCTTCAATATAAAAAACCTATGGTAAGGATGCTCAAACACTCTATATGTCTTCTCAATTCTAAATCCCACCTTTTGAATACCTGCCTGGTATCATCTGTTGAAGCGTCATCAACTATTATGAGCTCATATTCTTTGAATGATTGAGATAGTACACTTAAAATTGCCCTTGGTAAGTGATGAGCACGGTTGTATGCAGGAATAATTACTGAAACTTTTGGCATCATTTTCGTACTGTATCAGAAATTCTTTCATTTTCAAATTTCGAGTCAATTACAAACACAGATAGCATAAATATTGCCAACCCTGCTGGTGGCAACATAATTATTGATAAAAGGCTGCTATTTATAATTATTGACTTCAGTAATATTAGAAGGATACCCATTAATAGTGTAGATAAAATATTGATACTATATGCTTTAACTACCTCTGTTGCTTTAATCGAAAGAATCTTTATAGCTACATATTCTGAATAAAGCCAGCTCACAAATGCTCCGCATAAAACAGCCACTGCCACACCAGGCAATCCTAGTAAGATAGTGAATGGATAGATTAATCCTCCAGCGAATACAAGGAATAGGATTTCACTAACGGTTGCATATTTAGGAAAACCTTTACCACGAAATAATGTTTTTGAGTGGTCTGTTAAGACATTTAGCATACTAGATACAGCCAGTATCTGTATTAGTGGTATAGTAGAAATCCAGGCATCTCCAAGTGCCAGTTTTACAAAATCTGAAGTAAGTATAACTATGCCTACAGTTATCGGTAATATTAGAAATGTAAGTGAACGAGTGACTTTTAGGTAAGCTTTTCTTAATTGCATTAGATTATTTTGGAGTTTTGAGTATGTAGGAAATAGAACACTAATTAAAACATTACCAAATGCTGTTTTAGAAAAAGTTCCAACTGAATAAGCTATGATATATAAACCCAGAGATGTAGCACCTAAAATCTTTCCTACAAACAAGTTGTCCCCCTGTAACATAAGAAAAGAAAGGAAGGTTGATAACCACATCCACTTTCCAAATACGAATAACTCTTTGAAGCTTAGCCAGTCAAATTTAAAAGTTGGTCGATACTCATGCAACAAAAATGATGAGATTAATCGAGCAATCTTTCCGATAACCGCCCCTGCCACCAGTGCCCATACGTTGCAGAATACAATTGCCAGGGAAATAGAAATAATTACATCTACTAACACTTCTATCATATCAAAAATAAATTGCTTTTTAAATTTAAGTTCTTTTGCGAAATATATTGTACCGATATTAATAAATCCATTAAGCAACAAACAAACCGAAAAAACTTTTATTAAATTTATTGCTCTTGATTCTCCAAAAAATGCCGAGATAGGTCCAGAAAGTAGGAAAAGCAATACTGCACTAAAACAACCTTGAATAACAAGAACAGTCCATGCAGTATTTAAATGTGTGTTTCTCTCTCCTTGCTTTTGAATAAGTGCGGATTTAAAACCTGTTATATTTAAAAGTCCAAGTGTAGAAGCAGCAATCAGAACGATTCCAAATAATCCAAAATCTTTAGGCAAAAGTAATCGTGCAAGAATAAGCTTTTGTATTAAAAAAATAATCCTTTTGCCAAATCGTATGGCAAAGATCCATCGTGTTTCCCAAGCTGCTCTGTGAAGAAGGGTATTCTGCGGAGTTAAGAATGGTCTTAATAACTCAAAACGTGATAGAGATATTTTTAGGTTTTGCATGCGATTCTGTATTGGCCAAGGAAAATTCATATACATTTTCCAATCAAATTTTAATGTTAGTTTTTTTGAAAAGAATAATAGAGATAATAAGGTAATTTTATAAATAAAAAAATAATTGGGAAAAATTTATAATTTAATAATGCATATTTCATTCTGAGTTTATAAGAGTTAAGAATATACTTAAAACGATTATTTGACTCAAAATATTGGTTTTTATGTTTCCGTTTATACGTTAAAGTTAATTTAAGAAGATAAAGTTTTAATTTATTTTGTAAAAGACGTAGCCACAGTTCTAAATCTATTTGCGAATTCCTGCTAATTTCATAAGCAGCAAGCTCCTTTTTAAAAACTACAGAGGAATGAGGTATTACGCTGCGACACAATATTTTATCCATGGTTATTATTGATAATAGATCTTCCCTTATGTCTGAAACAGGTTTTTCATAGATATTCACTTCATCATCCTTTTTAAATGAAACACATTTAGTAGCAAGAAAATCCAGATTGAATTTCTTAATATAGTTTATTTGAATCTCAAGTTTGTAAATATTCCACAAATCGTCTGCATCAATTATAGCTATCCAGTCATATCGTGCGCTTCTAACAGCAAAATTTAAAGCAGGAGCTCTTCCAATGTGTTTTTCAGGAAACAGTTTAATGTTATTTAGGTTATTAGATTTAACAAAATTTTTTATTACTTTAACTGTATTATCAGTAGATCCATCGTCAATAATTATAACCTCGAAATCTTTATAAGTTTGAGAGGCTATAGAATGTAAAGTTTTTTCAATAAAGCGTTCAGCATTATAAGTTGTAATAATTACAGAAATTCTCATTTATTTCCTCCCAATACTAAAATATTTGAATCCCCTTTCTTTCATATCCATAGGATCATATTGATTGCGGCCATCAAAGATAATAGGCGCTTTCATCTTATCAAAATCAGGATTTCTAGAGAGACTCCATTCAGTAATCAATGCCATACAATCGGCACCTTTTAAGGCATCATAATTATTTTCAAAATACGTTATCTGAAGATTATTTCCAAAAATTCTCTTAGCTTTATTCTCAGCAATTGGATCAAATGCCTTATGAGATCTAGACACCTTGTATTTATATAATATTATTCTTTTAGCCAAGTTTCAGTTATTTTTGATAGCAAAAATTTGGTCTTATCTTTTTGACTCTTGATAAGTAATGAAGACAAAAAACAACAAAAGTATTTTGAATCCTTGTTACTGAAAATTTTGCTTTGTATCTTGCAA
>Ga0190304_1001261_pt1 | contig 11346 bp, 6 predicted proteins | sample 48700712_MG_FD_161670 | JGI IMG/M metagenome (GOLD analysis project Ga0190304, IMG submission 161670) | Hydrothermal vent sediment bacterial communities from Southern Trench, Guaymas Basin, Mexico - 4870-07-1--2_MG | ecosystem: Environmental > Aquatic > Marine > Hydrothermal vents > Sediment ... | reverse complement strand
CTGTGAAGCCAGGCGTGATCTATGCCCGCCTTTACGTTGAGCCTTATCTCCTCTTCAATTTTCTCGAGGGGAATGTAGCGGGCCACCCTTAGGTTGGGCTCGCAGAAGCGGCATCCTCTCCCACAGCCGCGCATTACTTCAATGAGACCTTTATATGAAGGGGCTACTATGGTTGGAATTTCCTCAACTCTTGGCCAGCTTTTAATATATACCGTTTCATCAGCATTGCCACTCTCTATGTCTCTGAAAATGTCTCCGGCAATGTGATCTGCCTCCCCAATAATTACATGATCAATTTTGAGCTTTTCTCTTTCTTCTTTCCTGAAGTTCACCTGCCACGCCCCTGGACCTCCAACGACGAGCTTAAACTTGTAGCCTTTTCTCTCTCTAAGGACATTTATCTTCTCAACGAGCTCCCTGAACTTAACGCTCGTGTAGTTCGTCCATTTTCCACCGTTTGTGAACATCATGCTTACCGGGCCCAAGCCCATGGGGTCCATCTCGTAAAGTGTCACTATGGTGGTGTCATCGCCGATAAACTTCTCGATTTTGCGCGGGTGGGCGACAACGACTTCCTCCCTCTTGAATCCCTGAGCAAGCAGTGCAGCCTCAACCTTTCTCAGCCCATAGGGTGCTTGAGTTAAAACGCCGTTCTCGTCGGGAAGCTGGCTGTCGAGCAGTTTGAAGACCCACTTCGGGAGTTTGTCGTAGGGAGCACAGCCGAGAAAATCCAATAAAGGAACGTCATGATAAGTGCTTGTCAACGTCTCATCGGTGCTCAGCACAATTCTTGCCATACTTCTCACCTTCATACCTATGTAAAAAAATTTGCATATTTAAGCTTATCGCATTGCTCTCCTATGTTTATAATTTCACATAATTTCACGCTTTTCTAATTCCTTGAGGAGATTTTTACGATAAATCAGATGTCATTCTCGTCCTTAGCAGCTCTATTGCCCTTGGAATTGCTCTTTTAAATATGAAGCCCTTTCTTGAAATTATGTCCTTAATCAGATACGACGGGCGCAGATAGAATGATAAGTAAGCCTTCTGAAGCATCCTCTTTATCTGCTCGGAGGTGAAGTTTTTCAGTTTCATCACCGGGTCTAACGTGGTGTACTTCCTCCAGTTGAACGTCAGGATGAGGTTCTTTGATAGGGCATAGCTCCACAGCCTCGTTCCGGGATAGGGGGTAGCTACCGTAAACTGGGCATATTCCACCCCCACTTTCTTGGAGAACCTTATGGTCTTCTCAACTTCTTCCCTTGTTTCATCGGGAAACCCTATAACGAAGGAACCCAGAGCATTGAGGCCATGCTTTTTCGCCTTCCTGACGGCCGCCACCGCCTGCTCGGGGGTTATCCTCTTGCCAATGAAGTCAAGTGTTTTCTGGGAGCCGGACTCGATTCCGAAATAAACGGTATGGCAGCCGCCAGCTTTCATGGCCCTGGCAACCTCGTCCGTGAAGAGGTCAACCCTTGAGGAGGCCGACCAGGAGATGTCAAGCCCCTCCTCTTTAATCCGCTCCGCAATCCTTATCGCCCTCGGTCTGTTTAACGTGAATGTATCATCGAGGAACTCTATCTCGCGAATCCCGTATTCGTCGTGGAGTATTCTCAGCTCCTCAATAACCCTCGAATCGCTGTGCCCGCGCCACCTCTTGCCAAACTGCAGGGAAGAGGAGCAGAAGACGCAGTCAAACGGACAGCCCCTACTCGTCATTATGGTTCCAAATCTAACACCATCCGCCCGGTACTTCCCCATGGGAAGCAGGTCGTAAGATGGCATGGGAATAGTATCCACATCTTTTATCAGGGGCCGGGGAGGGTTGTTCCTTACCTTCCCTTCCATGTTTATGCTCAGCCCCAAGATGTTCGACGTGTCTTTCCCCTTATCCAGGGCATCGATGAGCTCCTTGAACGTTATCTCGCCCTCTCCCCTCACTATAAAGTCAATGTAAGGGCATTCCTTGAAGGTTCTCTCCGGGACAAAGGTCACATGGGGACCTCCCATGACAACTTTGACGTTCTCGTTGTGCATCTTCGCGATTTTTGCAACTGTGTAGGCGTCGGGTATCATGGAAGTCGTTGATGTTATCCCAACGACCTCAGGGTCGTACTTCTTTATTATCCTCTCTACGTCCCTGTAGGTGTAATCCTCCGCTAAAGAATCAACGATTTTCACGTCGTGCCCACCCCTAATCATGGAGGCTAAATATGCCAGGCTAAGGGGCGGGCCCGTCGTGCCAACAATCGCTTTAATAGCGCTGATCGTCGGGGGCGAGATGAGCAGGATTTTCATTGTAAATTCACCTTCTGAACCAGCTTCTCCCACTCCTTTTCCATTAGTATGCATCCGGGATCGGGGGCGAGGATATCACCGTAATACGCGTACGCCCTCGCCCTGCAGCCTCCGCACACGTACCTGAATGGACAGTCACTACATGCATAATACATGGCGTCCCTGTCTCTCAGCCTGTTAAAGACCTCGCTGTTCCTCCACACGTTCACGAATCCATCTTTTATGGCATTACCTACCTTAATTGGCATAAATACGCAAGGCTGGATGTTGCCATTGTGTTCTATTGAACAGTAAATCCTCCCGGCACCGCAACCGCCTATGAATTCAGTTAGTGCTTTTGCAGCTCCCCCGAATTCCTTCGGTATCTCAATTTCTGCAAAATGAGTTGGCGAAACTTTATCTCCTGTACCTTCATCCATCGCGGTTATTGATATTCTTGCATATGCAGGGCAGGTGGAGAAGATCTGTATATCGCCTTTTTTCCATTCGTCGTAGAGGTAATTCATGAGCTCTTCCCTCTCCTCGGGGGTGAGATCTTCCCGGATTATGTCTTTTCCCCTTCCGGTGGGTATGAAATTGAAGACTATGAACCTGTTGACCTTCAGCTCCCTGGCGAGCTCCAGTATCTCGGAGATGTAATCCAGATTCTCGCGGGTTGCCGTTGTAGCTATCCCGACGCTGAGCCCAGCGGCTTTGGCATTTTTTATCCCCCTGACGGTGGCGTTGAAGGCACCCTTAACCCCTCTGAACTCATCGTGAATTTCCGGAGTCGGTCCATCAAGGCTAATCTCAACGTACCTTATCCCTACCTCCTTCAATCTTCTTGCAACGTTCTCAGAGATGAGGGTTCCATTTGTCGCAAGGGAAAGATAAAATCCTTTTGAAGCAGCGTATTCGGCAACCTTCCAGAAATCCCTGTTCATTAGGGGTTCTCCGCCGGAGAAGGATATGGCGGCAACCCCTGCTTCGTCAAGCTGGTCGACGACATTTAGCTTTTCCTCAAGGGTCAGCTCATCGAATGCCGGATACGGCGTGGCGTTGGCGTAGCAGTGCTTGCATTTGAGGTTGCACTGCTTCGTGAAGTCCCATACGACCATAAAAGGTGCAATTAACCTCTGAGGCTTTGTGATTCCGTATTCCGCTATGCTCCTGAGTACCACGGCGAAGCCCTTCCTCATGTAGGGGTCCTTGAGGTGGTTTTTAATCGCTTCAGGGCTTGCTCCGAATTTCTCGGCCCCCTTCTCAAGAGCCTCCCCTACTATTTTTGCGTGGAGCCTTTCCCTGACACCTTCTGGTTTTATGACTCCTGCATACACCCCGAGAGATTTTTCCAGCTTTTTGACCTCCGTCATCTCCTTAAGGATGAAACTTGCAAATCTGTTGTCCATTACTTTATGGAGATAATCTATTATTTCCGCTTCATTTAAGGCCGCCTCTGATGTTTTCATGAAAGTCACCTTCATACCTATGTAAAAAAATTTGCATATTTAAGCTTATCGCATTATCCCCCCATGTTTATAAGTCCGTATTTTTCTAATTCCTCGAGGAGATTTTTTACAGCAAAACAGATGTCTTCCTCGTTCCTAGCTCCAGCAACGACGATTTTGCCTGTAGTAAACAGAAGCACTGTTAATCTCGAACCCCTGACTCTGTAAATTATTCCAGGAAATATTTCCGGCTCATACTCACAGTTAGGCAGAGTTAAAGCAATGATGTCTAAGTCCAGATTCCCCATGTTTAGGTCTCCAGAAGCTACTAGGTTTTGAATTTCAATTGTTGGGTCATCTGAAAACTTCATTCCCAACTTTTCTAGTTGCCTTACAAGTGTTTTAACTGCTTCCTTTATTTCTTCAGTATTTTTTGCTCCCGTACACACCAGCTTTCCAGTATCAAAAATTAAAAAGGTAGTTTTGGGCTTTTCAAGCTTGTATATTGCACCAGGAAAAACGCTTGGATCGTATTCGACATTTTTTAAGTTGCTGACAACTTTTTCTAAATCAATCTCTCCATGCAGGTCTATTGAGGCGACAACATTTTCAACTCTGACCTTAACTCTGCTTAGCATGTCCATCCTATTCACCAGGTATATACTCACGTTTGGCACCTTAACTTTATCTATACATAACTGTGTTAAATAATCCTCTAATGGTGTAGTTAGGGTCTTCAAGTGTCCTGTTTGTGGTTTTGAGGTAGGTATTCTCGCCCAAAACCTTTTTCCGTTCAGCCTGAAAGCCAATGAGGGGAGGAGAAATAATACTCCCCTCTAACTTTAGGGAATTACTTTAATGACATTACTGCGGGACGTGTTTAGTTTCACCTCCCGTTACTTAAGCAGTACTTGACTCTGAGAAGGATTTTCAGCGCGTAACACATTACCCCAAGCAGTATCCGCGTTACAGTAGTCTCTTTCAAAAAACAACAGACCCTACAGCCAAACCAGGTTGTAAAAGCGCCCCAGTAACGCCGAAGAATTCTCTGCCGTAATGTTGTGCGTCTCTGAGGGGTAAGTTGTAGTATTGTTTGAAGAGGAGTACTACTATTATTGTTTTTGCCGGGATTTTGGGAGTTTTTTCAGTTTTCCTTCTGATTCTAAGTCTGCCAGAACATCCAGAATTGCAAATACCACATTTTCAGGATTCTTAAGCTCTGGATTCCATCTGGGCATCACAACAATCACCAAAAACTAAATAAAAGTTACGGTAAACATGTCCCGCACCTGGCAAAGTTTTTTAAATGCCAATCATCTAAATCTTTCGGAAAATTCCAAAAGTTCAGAGGTGAGAGAATGCTCAAAAGGCTCGCGAGGGTAATAGTAGAATATCGGATAGCATTTTCACTAGTGGCAATGTTCTTGCTTATTGTATCGATTTATGGTATTCAGAACCTCCGCTTTGAAGGTGATTTAACAAAGCAGCTCCCGCAGGACTTGCCAGCAGTGAGAGACTATTTGACACTTCAAAATGAATTCCAAAGCGGAGACTCTGCTTTAATAATTGTTAAAGTAGCCTCTATTGAGGAAGGAGGGGTTTATGACATTAGAGATCCCCGGGTGATTCAGGCTATCTACAATCTTGAGGAGCGTCTGAAGCAGCATGAGTATGTAACAGGTACTATGAGCCTAGCCGATGTATACATTCAGACCCTGGGGAGGCTCCCTAAGAATGAAGAGGAGGCAAAGTTTGTTTTAAACATGCTCCCCATGGATGTGAAGGCGGGTTTAATAAGCTCTGATTACAGGAGCACAATAATAGTGGCAACCTTGAGCTCCTCTTCAGGTTCTCAGACAATCCAGCGCATTTATGGGCAGATGAACCGGGATATAAAGGATTCAAGCTTTCCAAAAAACGTTGAGGTTGTCCAAACCGGAAGCATTGGAATAACCTACCGCATTCTTTCAATGCTCCAGAGCGATTTAAGGGTAACCATGGGGATTGCGCTTCTCTTTGTGGTTCTTCTCCTGATTTACTTCTATCGCTCCCCTATAAAGGCTCTCATCCCATTGACTCCTCTCGTTTTTGGCGTTACAATGACCCTTGGTTTTATGGGACTTCTTGGGATCCCAATGGACATGGTAACGACAGTGGTTGGAGCTATGGTAGTTGGGATGGGTATCGACTATGGAGTCCATGTAACGAACCGCTACTATGAGGAGAGAAAGAAAGGCAACTCAATAGAGGAATCTGCCGAGGAAGCCATAGCGGAGACGGGTAAAGCTCTTCTGGGTGCCGCCCTCACAACGATTGCGGGTTTTGTGGCATTGGGCCTTTCGATTCTCCCGAGTCTCCAGAGGTTGAGCTTAACTTTAATTATGGGACTTAGCCTGGCGGCTTTGAATGCCATTGTGATAACTCCAGCCATCATAATCCTTGAGGAGGATCTCATGAAAAAGATCTGCGGACATTACGAAGTCCCTCAGATCAGAGCGCATTCTGGAGTCATTGCTAAGACATTCACTGTTTTTGGAAGGACTGTTAGAGATCATCCAAGGACCTTCTTGGGCATAATATTCTTGATAACCCTCGTTTTTGGTTATGGTCTAACCCATGTCACGACGGAGGTTCGGCTCGAAAAAATGATACCTGAGGGGGTTCCCGAGATAGAAGTTATGAAAGATGTTCGCTATGAATTTGGAGGTCAGGATGAGGTGGATATGCTTGTTAAGGCTTATGATGTTAGGGATCCCACCATAGTTAGGGATATCTACCGCTTTGAGAAGAGCATTAAAGCCGATTCCTATTACAACAACGTCTTTGAAGCAAAGAGCATTGCGGACATTGTGATCCAAAAATACGGCTATATTCCGGAGGATAGGGAAAAAATAAAGGAAGCCTTGGAGGAAGCGCAGGGGCAGAATCTGGTAAGCGATGACTACTCAATGACCCTAGTTCAATTTAAAGGCAACTTTGGCGGGGTTAGGCCTGATGAATTTGGAGCTATTATGCACTACTTTGAAGAGCAGGCAAAAAATGCAGATGTCCCACCGGGAGTTGAGATAAGACCTGCCGGGGATTCGTATCTGAGCTATGTTTTAGGTGATCTTACAAATCAGGAGGTTGCCAAGATATCGACCTACGGTAGCATTCTTGTTTTATTGGTTGTCATAGTGCTCTTTAGAAAGCCATTGGTTTCCATTGCAATGATACTTCCTATGTTCCTGGGGGCGTTTTGGACCGTGGGCTATATGGGGTTTGCTGGGATACCTTTCAATCAAACCTTGGCTGGTGTTATCTCGATGATAGTTGGCCTTGGGGTGGATTATGGGATGCATTTAACACATCGCTTTTTAGAAGAATTTAATGAAGGGAACCCTCATCCGATAGTAACCGCCCTTGAAGGTGTGGGGCCCGGAATACTTGTGGGGGGTCTAACAACTGCTGGTGGATTTTTGGCCCTTTTAGCCGCCGAGCTGACAGCCGTTCATGACTTTGGAAAGACGCTCGCCGTAGGCATCTTCGCATCAATGTTTGCGGCATTCATTGTTACGCCTGCACTGCTGCAGATATTCTATGGGAACAAAATTAGAGGTGATGAAGAATGAAGAAAGAATTGGGAATTTTATTAGGGTTAGTGCTCCTTTCAAGCATGTTTAACTTTAACGTTGCAATGGCTCAAAGCAGCCTGCTCTTTGAAGGATACCTGGATAAGGGAGAATCCGTCTTTGTGGGCCCCCTTATAGTGCATTTAGCTAGAGTTCAGCAGGCGATGCTCGATGATGGGAGTCTGGGTTACAAGGCAATGGTTGTTATAATAAAAGATGGAAAGCCCATAAATGCAAACTACACGAGCATAAAGATTCCTGATCCTCAGAAAATCCAGCATCTTTTGACAAATATAACTTTCCTCAATGCAATGGGGGAGACGCTTGGATACAACATGACAGACCCCTTGCAGTATGGTCAATTTTTAATGTGGCTTGGGACTGCATCTCAAGAGGAGATAGGAGAAGCTGTCTTTAAAACCATTCAGGAACACCCGGAGCTTGGAATAACACTCGAAGATATTACGAGAACTATAAGCTTCCCCACTTTTCAGCAGATAGGAGAAAACGAGACGATAAGTTTGAACGTCGATGGAGAAAAAGTCACAATAACAGCCCTCCAGGTTTACCCGAATGGAGCAAAGCTCAGCATAAGCGGACCGCCGGGGTGGAAAGCATCAACATTACCCGCGTATATAACAACATGGGTTGAAGCTCCAAAGAGTGTGAAGCCTGGAGATGAGATTACGATTAAGGTGCATCTCAAGAATGAGGGTGCATTGGAAGCCCGCTATGTAACCGTAATTTTATCACCGATGATGCTGAATATGAATTCAAATGGCTCAAATGAGGCATTGGCTCAAACTCTCTCCCAAAGTGGACTTGTTCAAAGCGTTCTCCTGCCTGTGGACAGTGCTACGAAATATGTGGAATACATTGAAGGGAAGGAAGAAAAGGTTCTGGAATTTCACTTTAAAGTCAATGAGAATGCTGACCCTGGAATCTATCCTCTCTACGTTAATGTAATGTATTCGATAGGAATGGGGCAAAGTATGGAAATGATCCAGGGGTTTGATTATTTTGGAATCACCGTTGCAAGGGAAAGCGATGCCACATTTGAGCTCTTGGACGTTGAAAAGCCGGAAAAAGTTTATCCCGGGCAGGATTTTGAGATTAAGGTCAAGCTTAAAAATATGGGGATGGAAGTTGCCAAGAATTTGCTCGTAAAGCTTGAAACAGTACAGTCCGTGGATGATATGACTTCAATACTCATCGATAATTCGAGTGACCAGCAGTATACTTCCATTGTCAAAACAAACAGAGAGGTGCAGTACACTTTTAGGCTTCATGTAAAGGAGAATGCAAAAACAGGAAGCTATCCTTTAACTCTAAAACTTTCATACTATAGCGGGGACGCAAAGGATGAGAAAAAGCAGGACTTCAAGTTTTCAATTCAGGTTTTGAGGAAGAATCAGGCTTACATAGAGGTTGAAGGTGTTGACACTCCGAAGAGTATAGAGCCCGGGGATGAGTTTACGCTAAAAATAAGGCTCAAAAATGTTGGAGATGAGACCGCCAGGGCGTTCTCTCTAAAGATAGTACCCAGTGAGGTGCAGGTTCAAAGTGAGGTCACCAAAATCGACCTATCGGCAATTCAGAATCTTCCAATCCAAGGAAGCCAGAGCATAAGCGAGAACCTTCAGAGCGCCTTAAACGATATCATGAAGGAGCTTGCAAAGCAGAAAGTTGATGCTTTTCTACCTGTTGGAGAGGACAATGCTAAATATGTGGGTGAGCTGGCGCCGAATGAGGAAATTGCAATTGAATTTCACTTAAAAGCCAGTGAGAGACTTGAGAGTGGAGTATATCCCCTGAAGGTTGATATTGAGTATCTGAGCAGTCCCGACGATGAGAAAATTAGTGATGAGCGTGTGATAGGTATAAGCGTTCTAGGAAGCGAGCATTTGATAATCTCGAAGGTCTCCACATCGCCGAGCAGAGTTTTAGCGGGAACAAACAACGTTGAGGTGAGCCTTGAAGTGGAGAACATCGGAAGCGGGAGTGCCCGTTATGTTATTCTAAAACCTCTGCCCGAAAAGCCCTTTGAGCTGAGCGAAACGAGCGAGCAGCTCATAAATCTCGGCAGCCTTAAGGGAGGAGACTCAGCAAAGGCTGTCTTCAGGGTGAACGTTGACGGGGATGCAAAGGGAGGAAACTATGAGATCCCTGTGGAGATTGATTACAGGGACAGCAGTGGGGATGAGAAGGAGCTCAGGGTAAATGTGCCCATAATAATAAACGAGAAGCCCAAGGTTGTGGTGGAGAGCGTTAGATTTGATAAAACACCCATGCAGGGCGAAGATGTGAAAATTTACGTGAAGCTCAAGAATGTGGGTGGAGAACAGGCAGAGAACGTCATAATAGAGGGCGTCGTCAAAGCAGATCAGCCCTTTGCACTGGGCAAGAGAACGGACTATGTGGGGGATCTTAACCCCGGAAAGGACGGAGAGGGTGTTCTTGAGCTGAGCATAAATCGCGATGCTATTCCAAAGGACTACACCATCCAGGTCAGGATTAGAGCAGTGGGGGACAAGGAGAGCGGTGATGATAATGTCTATGTCTTCGAGGACTCGATAAAGGTGCCGGTGAAAGAGAACCTTAAAACAAAGGGCAATTTGGGAAAAGCAGGAATTTTAATAGGGATCCTGGCAGTGCTGGCAGTGGTAATCACATACATGAAGAGAAAGAGGTGACCTTTCCTTTAATGCCGGTGACATCAGCATTTGAGAAAAGGTTAAATCTTTCAACGATGATATTCTCTGGAGGATGAACCATGAGGGCTGCAATAAAAGTAGTTTTAATAATATTTTTGCTGCTTATTTCGTGGATCGGGTACCTAGCTTTTTCCCTTACTCATCTAAATCCTCAAATAACGGCAGAATGGGGATATGTGGACGAAAATAGGACTGAAATATGGCTCCATGTAAATCTTGGAAGGGGCATACCTCTCTCTTTGAGCATAGATGATGCAACATTAGCACTTGGAGTGGTTCCCTTTGGAGAAATCCGGCATGCTGAACTTGGCTTTATGCAAAAGACCATTGACCTTCCACTTGTTATAGACAATAAAAATGCAGTTCAGGCATTTAAAGTGCACATAGGGAATGGTGAGAGCAGTAAAATCACAGTTGTTATGGATGCTTCCATATTCGGGGTCCCGTTTAGAAGGGAATTCAACCGAGATATAGAGACGGATATCCTTGGAGAGCTTGATTCGACTCTAGAGAGCATTCAAACGGGAAGCGAGGAGAATGCACTCCTGCAAACTCCTCAAATAGAGCGTGTCTCTTCCAGATGGGGAGAAATCGTAGGGGCTATCACGATTTATAGCGACGTAACATTATACAATCCAAACATCTTTCCGATTCCTGTTAGGGGGATTGAATATGAAATCTACATGAATGACTATAATGTTGCCCATGGTGAGCTCTTGGGTGAGACGACGCTTCCATCAAAGGGCAGCGCTACTCTGAGGATCAAAACCTTTGTAGACAGTGAGGTTCTCCCAAAAGTGTGGGCTGAACACATAGAGAATGGGGAGAGAAGCAAAATAAGAGTCTCAATATACCTAAAGTCCACCATACTCGGAAAAGAAATTAAGGTCAAGATTGCTGATAAAGAAGAAACGATTGAAACAGACCTCTTGAGTGAACTGAAATTCGAGGGTTAATTTAAAAAGAAAAGTCATCCTCCAAACTTTTTCTCTTTTGCTGCTTTTACAAGACCCCTAAAAACAGGAGCAGGGTTCATGGGTCTCGATTTGAGTTCGGGGTGGTACTGGGTTGCAATGAAATATGGGTGTCCAGGCAACTCCAGGATTTCCATTCTCCTCTTGTCATCTCCCGAAATACCGCTGAAAACAAGTCCCTTGTTCTCCAGCTGCTCTATGAATGTGGGATTAACCTCCCATCTGTGTCTGTGCCTTTCATATATAAGCTCCTTTCCGTAAAGTGCCCTTGCTAGAGTTCCTTCCTTTATTCTCACCGGATATGCACCGAGCCTCATTG
>Ga0190304_1001260_pt1 | contig 11348 bp, 10 predicted proteins | sample 48700712_MG_FD_161670 | JGI IMG/M metagenome (GOLD analysis project Ga0190304, IMG submission 161670) | Hydrothermal vent sediment bacterial communities from Southern Trench, Guaymas Basin, Mexico - 4870-07-1--2_MG | ecosystem: Environmental > Aquatic > Marine > Hydrothermal vents > Sediment ... | reverse complement strand
TGTTGGATTAGCAGTTGCACAGTATATGGAGCAAACCTCAGGTATATTTTTAATAGCATTCAATACATTTATCGGAAAGCAATCTTTCATAAAGACAAAAAATGTATGACCTGCTCCAACATTCAATGCATTATCTTCAGCAAGTTTTTTTAGCTCCTCATCATTACCTTCGCTTCTGACCTTTCTTGCCCCACTTGCCTCGCAAAATGCTATGCCAAACTTTGCACCGGGAACATTGCCTACCATAGCCTCATAGATATCCTCGACAGATTTTATGAAGTGCGTTTGACCAAAGATGAAATTCACATCATCAGGCTTTTTTATTTCCACAACTTCTATCTTTATATTGTCCATAGAATGACCTCCACTGCTTAAAAATAGAAAGGTGTATTTAAGCTCTGCGAGTAAGTTCTATGCTTTGCCGTATTTCTGAAGAATATTATCAATTCTTTTCTTCAAATCTTCTGTTTGAAAGGGTTTTTCTATGTAATCATCACCCAAGAATCTGCCTGCCCTCTCAGCGGTTTCATCTGTTCTTGCGGTAAGAAACACTACAGGAATCTCTTTCCATTCTGCCTTTTCCTTCAATCTGTTAAAGGTTTCCCAGCCGCTTAGTTCAGGCATCATTATATCAAGAATTATCAGATCTGGAATCTTATTTTCTCTGAGTAATTCCAAACATTTCTTTCCATTCTCTGCACCTATGACCTCAAAATCTGGGTCGAGTGCTTCTAAACCCTGTTTTATGGTAAATATAACATCGGGGTTATCATCTACAACCATTATTTTTTTCTTTCCCATTTCCCCTCATCTCCATTTATGAATATTTTTATACCTATATTTATTTTCCTCTCCTGCCAGATTTTAATGTAAAACAAAAAGTAGAGCCTTTTCCTAGACCCTCACTTTCAGCCCAGATTTTACCACCATGCTTCTCAACTATTCCTCTACATATAGTAAGACCCAGACCTGTAGAATAGAAATCCTGTCTGGATTCATCTGCCTTGTAAAATTCATCAAATACCCTTTCCTTCTGCTCTTCTGTTAATCCTATACCGGTATCCCTGACAAAGATTTTTACCTCTTTGCCCTGTTTTTCGGCACCAATGGTGATGGTACCCCCATTGGGACTGTACTTAACCGCATTGGTAATAAGATTGTTAAATACCTCCTTCAATCTCAGCCTATCAGCCTTAACAACAACATCCTCATCCACCATGACCTCTACATTTATATTGTTCATTTCCAAATAGTGACTATTACTATCGATGACTTTCTTCACTTCCTCCAACAAGTTAACGTTTTCGATTTCTGGTTTTGTAATTGCATCTATTCTTGAAAGTTGTAGAATTCTTGTGACCAGATTCTTTATATAATCTACATTTTTTATGCACACATCTATCAATTCCTTTGCTTTTGGATTCTTTGTAAGGTCTTTTGCCAGAGGTAAAAGAGTGTTTAGGGGAGTTAACGGAGTTTTAAGGTCGTGACTGAGCTGACGAATGAGTTCTTCTTTCTTTTTTAGAAGCTTCTCTATCTCTTCTGTTCTTTCTTTTACCTTTTTTTCTAGATTCCTATTCAGAGCGATAAGCTGTTTTTTTGTCTCCTCCAGTTGTTTGTTCTTTTCCATAATCTCATTTTTGGCATTCTCCAGCCGATCCACAGTGTCTCTGAGATCTTCCATTATATTGAGAGAAGCTCTCTCAGCCCTTTTTAATTCGTTAACATTTTCTACCAACCTCTGCTCGATCTCCTTCCTTTTTGATACGTCCCTGGCTACACCTATAAACGTTCCAATTTTACCATTTTCCAATATTGGAGAGCAGGAGTAGGAAATCCATTTTATCTCCCCCTGTTTTGTTACAATACGAAACTCAAGGTTTGAGATGCCGTTTCCATCCTCAATAATTCTTCGATGGTACTGTGAAACCTCTTCTAGGTCCTCCGGATAGATGATTCTAAAATCCCATGCTTTTTTTCCGACAACCTCCTCAGGAGAATAGCCAAATACTTCTTTGCAGGAGGGGCTTACATAGGATATCGTCCCATTCTTCTCTGTTAGTATAATTACATCAGCCGTGTTTTCTACTATAAGACGGTATTTCTTCTCACTTTCTCTGAGAGCGTGCTCAGCATCTTGCAATTTTCTTTTCAAGTAGAAATAGGATTCTGTTCCTTCATATCCGAGAGATACAGAAAACGTCAATGCAACAAATACATAACCCAGCGTATAAGAAAAGACAGACAGTTCAGTTAAATTGTTTACTGTACTTGTGCCTGCTATAGAAAAGCATACCATAGAGAACAGAAACATTACAGAGCTTGGTTTCTTTGTTTTTATTAAAGAATATAAAGCAACTGCAATAACCGCAACTGTTATCAATATTCTAACGGGCTTCAATATTTCCCTTAAAGATACTGGTATAAACGCCGTCAAAAGCAGAAGTGTAAACAATGCAACAAATATATTAAACGCCTTATCAAAATTTTTTATTTCATGGATGGATTCAACAACTGCAATCAATATAACAACCTGAAGAGGTACCGACAATAAGAGATAGGTGTTGTAGAGAACGAGATTACTTGAGAGAGGATAATTTATAAGCGATAAAATATAATCTATCGAGGCTAGCAGAAAAACGACCGAGAACAGGAGTTTTCTTTTGTCTCTATCTTTTAAATAGAGATGAACAAACCATGCCACAATAACATATACGGAGATTGTGGGAAGTAGCCATAGAGATGATTCAGAGAACTGGAGCATCTCCACCTCCAGACAATTTTCTTTGGAGCTCCTCTATCTGTTTCTTAAGCTCTATCATCTTCAGTTCTCTTCCAACGGTAACCCTCTTGTATCTCTCGAGTTCCTCTATTTTTTCTTTGAGTTCGTTCTCTGCCTGTTTTGTTTCAGTTACATCTCTGATAACAATCAACCTGCCAAGAATTCTTTTGGATTTATCATACAATGGTGAAGCTTTAACATCGTAGTATCTAATTGAACCGTTTTTTTCCTTTATGCATATACTTCTCTTGTCACTTTTCTTGGACATATAAAGGTCGATAACCTCTGGGCATCTGTCAAAGACCTGTGATGCTTCTAGTCCAATGGCTTTACCCGGGTATACTCCCAACAGCCTCTCTGCAGAGGGATTCATATCCACTACTCTATAGCTCTCATCCAGAACAACGACTGCATCATCTAAACCCTCAATAACAATGTTTCTTGCTATAGGTATAACATTCACAAGCTTGTATCCATAAACTCCGAGGAACAGTAAAGATATTGATGCTACAAATGCAGGGGCTGTATAGTCAGATTTCATTATTTTCAAAAGATATAGTATATTTACAATCCAAGGTAAAACTACAGCAGATATGAGAATCACAGATCTCCTGAGATGAGTGGAAGATATAGAGAGAGATTTCCATATAATTAACAAACTGCCAGTAGCTATAAGAAGATAGGAATATGTAGTATGAATCCAGAACCATGTTCCATGAATGGGTGTAAGTATTTTGTATACACCGATATCTGAAAAATCTATTTTACTCCATATTAATCCATGAAATTCGTTTGTAAATACCAGAATGATCGTTAAGATGGGGATAATAGTCAATAGATAAAACAATCTGCCTCTGACCATATTATCAAACTTTCCTGCATATATTGAACAGAAGGAAAACCATGCTACGGGAACAAGGGAAACACCAATATACTGTATCTTTGCAAACAACATCATGAGATTTTCACTGGAGGCTATTATCTCGAACATGAAAGCGGTAGCCCATACCAATATCGAAACAATAAGCATCAAAAAGAATGTGCTACTCTCCTCCTTTTTATGGTGATGTAATAGATATATCAGAATTACACATAGAAGTATGCCAATCGAGAGAGATATTATCGATATTATGCCCTCCAATAACATCTATCCACCTGTCCCAATTTTATCGATGGCATATCTTGGTTTCTCTCCACATTTCTTACATAACTCATTTACCTCTCTTTTTAATTCGATCATTCTAAGCTCTCTATCCACAGCGACCTTATAGAAGGTTTCAAGCTCCTTCAGTTTTTCCTTCAGTTCTTCCTCGATAGCCTTCCGCTCGCTTATATCTCTAACAATACCAATCGCATACCACCTATCATTTAGTTTAACTGTCGATAGTGATAGCTCTGCAATGAATTCTCTTCCACTTTTTCTTAAGGCGGTAAGTTCCAGAGTTTTACCAACGGCATTGCCTTTCCCTGTTTTCTTGAATATGGTAAAACCCTTTTCATGCTCCTTTTGGTATTTACTTGGTGTAAAAAGATAATGAAGGTTCTTCCCTAATATCTCGTTTGCCTTGTAACCAAATACTTTTTCTGCTGCCTTATTCCAGTAACTAACATTACCATTATCATCCATCATTATGATGGCATCATAAGCAGAATCACTTATTGCTCTGAACTTTTCTTCGTTCTCTATCAAAGCCTGTTCAATCTTCTTTTGTTCAGTTATGTCCCTGAAATCCTCTATTATCCCAACTATTCTACCATCAGCATCCTTTATTGGGGTTGCCACATGGAGACAAGGAATTAGTTTTTCATCCATTCTTCTTCTAACAGTCTCTGTGTGAATTTGTTTTTTCTCCTTTAAAACTCGCCTCATGGAACATTTTTCTGTTCCACATACCTCAGCTCCAAACATCTCATAGCATTTCATACCAACTGCCTTGTCCTTTTCAATGCCAGCCAGCTTTGCCATTGTGGAATTCAGGGTTCTGACTGTGAAATCTCTGTTTACAATACGGATTCCATCTGCAGCAGCGTCCAAAAGAGTTTCTGTTTCCTTATACGCCTTCTTTAACTCCTCCTCGACCGTTTTCCGCTCTGTTATATCCTTGTCAACCCCTCTATAACCAAGAAGATTGCCTTGATCATCCAGTATGGGTACACCATTTGTTAAAAGATATTTAATCTTACCATCCTTGGTTAGACTTCTATTTTCGAGATCAACTATTGGTTCCTTGCTAGAGGAAAAATTTTTGAATATCTTTTTTATTCGTACCGCCTCATCAGGAGGCATTATGTCAAAAGGAGTTTTACCGAGCAGTTCTTCTGCAGAATATCCGAGTATGTCCTCTATTCTTCCACCGATAAAGGTATATCTGCCCTGTGAATCAATTTCCCAAATGAAATCTCCCGAACTTAATGCAATATCTTCAAACCTGCGCTCTAGTGCTTTTAATTCAGCCTCCATCTTTTTTCTTTCAGTAACATCTCTAAAGATTGCTCTCGTAGAAACAAATTTCCCGTTCTCAAATCTTCCATTTATGCTTCCTTCGACATATATTTCTCGTCCGTCCTTTGTAATAAAAACCGCTTCTATTCTGTCAAAAGATTTTCCTTTGCTTATCTCCTCAATAATCTTTTTGCAATGTGCTATATAGTCCTTGTGTAGTATATCAAAAATTGTTAGATTTTTCAGCTCTTCCTTCGTATATCCAAGGGTTTTGAGCCAACTTTTGTTAACATAAACAAATCTACCATTCTGGTCTACACTTTGTATGAGATCATTGGCATTGTCAAACAGGTCTCTCAATCTTTTCTCGCTTTCCTCGAGTTTTTCCACCATCTTTTTGTTCTCTGTTAAATCCAGTACAACTGAAATCATTGCTTTCTTGCCCTTATATTCTACAAAGGATGTATGGAGTTTAATCCATTTTCTTTCACCGCTGGGCAATATTGCCTCCACTTCAACGTCGGGAGAAATTTTTTTTCCTGCTAAACGGTCTTTGATTCGCTTTTCTATTAGTTTTCTCGACTCTGGAGTAAGATATTTCATTATGTCGGTTTTGTAAATATCCTCGTCCTTTATACCAAGAGATTCACGGAAAATTGGATTTGCATACATCATTTTCTTTTCTATTGGATTATAAATGTATATTCCAACTGGTGCGGAGCTAACTAGTGTCTCAAATAGCTCTTCGCTTTCTCTCAACTTTTCTTCCATCTGTTTATGTTCGGTTATATCTCTCGATATAAGGAGAATGTGATTTCCTATGAGATTTGCTGTACTCTGTAAGTAGTGCCAAGTTCCAGATTTGTCCTTAAAATAAAATTCGATTCTTTCAGCAACTTCGATATCTTTACTTGTCAAAAGTTTTTTGGCACTTGCTATTAAATATTTTTTTAATAATAGAATTAGTTTCTTCTTGTCCTCTGGGCGGATGAAATTCCAAACACATTTTCCTAACAATTCCTGTGGGTTATATCCGAGATATCTATGTGATGGACTTACATATACAAAAACTGGATTTAATTCAAAGGTTACCATTGCTATCATATCGCTAGCATTCTCTGCGATCATGCGATACAAATTTTCAGGTTCGATAACCTTTTCTATTGAGTTGTCTGTTACATAGATCTTATCAGAATTTTCGCTCCCATGCTCCTCATAACTATAGTCCAGTAAATGATTTTTAACAAAATCTACCTGTACTTTATTGTAAAGCAAACCTAGTTTTTCCCGCTCCCTTAGCTCCTTTATTATTTCTGGTTCTTTTTTCATATTTCCATCCCGAGGGATACCAACAGAAACTAAACTAGGTATAGTCAACTAAATCTGCATCGGTATCCCATCCACTCCAAGAGGTATATAAAGAAATATTTAGCAAATATAAAAGATTTTGCAGGATATTGTAATTCATATCCAGAAAGGTTTAATAGTAACATCTCTCTTTGATCTGTGTATGAAAACTATAATGGTAGTAGATGAAGACGAATCGGTTCTTGAAAATATTAAATCAGTACTTGGAAAAAGATTCAATGTTTCTACAGCTAAAACCAACAGAGAAGCAATTGAAGCATTGGAAGAAGGAAAGGTTGACATGCTTCTTGTGCACACAAGCATGGATGGAGAGGATGTTTTTACCCCGATAATATCAAGTGATGAGTCGAAGATGAGAGTTCTTGAAAATACGATACCAAGAAGATTTAATGAGGAAGAGCTGGCTAGGTTCCTTGATATCGTTACTAGTCAATAGACACTTGCCTGTCTGGATGGACCACTATACCTTTATCTGTTATTTCAAAGTATACAATCTTCTTTTGGTGTTTCGCGTATCTCATCTTTAGTATCTCTATAGCATTCTCTCTGATGTTTCCCTTCTGTACATTGTAGAGAACTATAACTCCATCGGCAAGGAATTCTTCTATACCTGTACTGCTGTATCTCTCTGGAATCTGCTCTGTCTCAGTTATTAGAAAGGAGGTTGCCCCTGATTCCTCAAAGAAGGTGAACAACTGGTGCAAATATATTCTATAGTTTTTTTCCTTACTTACTGTGGCAGATATAACTGCAGAGAGAGAATCAACAACAATTACTTCTGGTGTAAATCCTCTTGGTATTATTAGCGGTTGAATCTTTGCAGTTATCTCTGTAGCGGAGCCCGATCCAGAGATAGAACCAAATTTCATTCTTAAGATATCTAAAGGATCTATCTTCTGTATCAAGAATTTTCCCTCATCTATGTACTTTCTTACATCCCAACCAAAACTGAGCATACTTTTCTCTATACGGGGAATGCTCTCCTCGAAACTTACGTACATACACTGCTTGCCCTTAGATACTAGATTCATGCATATTTGTCTACATAGGGTACTCTTACCTGTTCCTGCACCACCAGCTACAATAACAGTGTTTCCTTTTGGAATTCCCCCAGTAGAAAAGAGTTCGTCAAAGCCAGGTATACCTGTCTTTAATACATCCTGAGAGGAATTTTCTTTGCCCCCTGATTTTTCATTTGCCATCTTCATTCCTGCTACATCTGTCCTATCCAACCCAATCCAGTTTGTGCATATATCTTTATCACATTCATTGATATATCTACTGCATATCCTGCCTTTGGAGTTACCTCAACATAGTTTGGCTGTCTCACTACCGTTACTGCGTTTTTATTGAGGGTTTCATTGAGGAAAGTGAACCATGCGTAGGGATAGTCTGTAACTATTCTAAACCTGGAAACATCTATAAAGTTATATGAAGAAGAGGATGAATAGTTTACTCTTATATAGGTATTGTCACATCCTGAGGCTGATGTTCTTCCTGCATAGGGGGTAATATTAACCACGGTAAGGTAAATATCTAGATTGCTACCTGTCAAATGGGAGGAAAAGGATGGAGGTACTCTCATAGATTGAGTGGTTTGCTGTGTTACTATTATGGCTCCATTTTCAAATATGTACCACTGCTTTTCGTAGTATGCATTATTTGCCTCATACCTTATACTGCCAAGTTTGAATGTACTATTTTGTGAGCTGGAGTTGACTACTATGGTAGTAGTGTTATCCAAAACAGATACAGTTCCAAGTGCTCTTGCCGTAATAAGATAAGGCAATTCTCTACTTCCAAGGGTTAATGGAATCGATATGAATGATGCATTGTTTTCAGTTATAGCATAAAGATCTACGGCGAACTTGAGTTGAGAGATTTGATTTGCCACTGTATCCATGTGCTCTGCTTCTCTATTTTCCATCAACTGCGGGACATAGATCAATTGGATGGTAGAGAGTATAATCGCAAATAGAGCTATAAGGAGTATTGCCTCAACAACACCTACAACTGCATATTTGGTTGTAATTATCTTCATCTGTATCTCCTCCTTATAAAAGATATCAAAACGATAGAAAATATTGCAAACAGCATTTCAAAGCCTGGCGTCTCCTCTTTTTTCCATGGATCTGTAACTATGACATTTGTCGCATCAGTTGCGTTCTTTCCATAGGTATCGAATACTGTTATGGTCACATTATAGATTCCTGCCTCATTATAGGTATGATTCATAGTAGAATTTTGTGTTGTGATCTCCGTTCCATCTCCAAAGTTCCATAAATAAGAAACTATGTTATTTCCACTTGTTGTTGCGGTAAATTGAATATTTTGCCCCACAAATCCAGTATAGGAAGATGGTAAATCCACCGAGAGTTTATTACCTGATCCAGAAGATATTATTGCAGTCGTATAAGCTGTTTTAACTGAGCCATTATTGTCTGTAACAGTTAAAGTTACTGTGTATGTCCCCTCACCATCATAGGAATGATATACTGTCTCTCCAAATGTTTTTTCACCATCTCCAAAGCTCCATAAATAAGAAACTATCTCTCCATCGGGATCATAGCTTGCTGATGCATCGAAATGTATTGATTCACCAACCTTTGCATAGTATGGACCTCCAGCATCTGCTACAGGCAGTTGGTTTTCTGGGTTGACTATAACATTTACAGTTGTACTATCAATCGCTGTTGCACCATCGTCGTCCTTAACTGTAAGCGTAACAATGTACTTTCCTGACTCTGCATATTTGTGAGAAACTTTTTCTCCATATCCTGGGCTTCCATCTCCAAAGCTCCACTTGTAATAAACAATACTTCCATCTGAGTCATGGCTCGAGGATCCATCAAAATATATCAATTGATTGACATATCCAGAATATGGCCCACCTGCATCTGCAACTGGAGGGTTATTCTGCGAGGGATTGGATCCACTTCCTTCAAAAAATCCTAAAACATAGATATCTTGATTATCTCCACCGGGGATATTATATGGAATATCTCCTATCCCGTCATTATTGCTATCACTACCAGTATAATCATCCCAATAGTTTCCTTCATGAGTTTCTGCATTGTACCAATAGTTTGTACAAACATCATTTGCATTTTCTTCATTATTAAGAAATTGATTTCTAAAAATTGTGTTATAATTAGATGCTCCTATTATCCAAATACCACAATCAGATGGACCCTCGATTGTATTATCTGAAATGATATTGTCAGTAGAAACTTGTTGAATGGATATTCCCTGCTGATTTCTTTGTATGATATTTCTCTGTATGATACAATGTGTAGAGCGTACCAGCCATATGCCATTCCCATTAGTATTGTCCTTGATTATATTGTCAGTCACAGTTACATATTGACAACATATTATGGATAATCCATCACTTTCCTGACTATTCTCAATGATATTATTGGTTATTGTCGCATTTGAAGTATCCTCTATAATCAAACAATCATTACCTGATCCACCTGCATTTTTTATAGTAAATCCACTAATTGAAATTCCATCTGCATAGGATGCGTAGATAGTATGTCCACCATAAGAACCATCTATTACTGTATTATCTCTGTTTTCACCTATCAAAGATATTGATAATTTGTTTACTATGGAAATTCTCTCATAATATGTCCCAGCAGATACAGATATCGTATCTCCATTACTTGCGTTATCTATTGCCTGTTGTATGGTTGCATAATCTCCCGGAACAGTTAGCGTTGCGGCTTTTGCATGAGAAGTTGAAAGTAGGACAAGTATGAATACCACTAATGTCAGAATTGTGCATACTATCTTAATTTGCTGCATTCCCATCCCAACGTATATATAAACTACTAGGACTTATATTTTTCTCGTGGAGATTAATAACAAGATACGTATTAAGAGATTCGAAGGTGTATACGAGCCTGCAGAAGACAGTTACTTGCTCATCAAAGCAATAAAAGTGAGAAAAGGTGATAGAGTTCTTGACATGGGCTGTGGTACAGGAATTGTTGCTATACACCTTGCCAAAGCAGGCTGTGATGTTACTGCAGTTGATATTAATGAAAGGGCTTTAGAAAATACAAGAGAAAATGCAGAGAGAAACGGAGTTAAAATAAGAATAGTGAAGAGTGATCTTTTCTCAAACATCGATGGAAAGTTTGATATTATTGTTTTTAATCCTCCTTATCTACCAACAAGAAATGAAGATATTGCATGGGATGGAGGAAAAGAAGGTATAGATGTGATCGTACCTTTTTTAGAGAATGCTAAAACTTATTTGAACAGAGAAGGATCTATATATCTAGTTATGAGTAGTTTAAGTAATATTGATAAAATAGTAAGAAAATTCAGCAAAACATATAGATTTTCAAAGGTTGCTGAAAAGCGATTATTCTTTGAGAGATTGTTTGTTTATAGATTACAACATATACAATTGATATTTTGATTTAATAAACTTGCTATATGTAGGTTAACAAAATTAATTTAAAAAATTAAATATTTTAATAAATATAATTATTACGGTTAACATGAAAAGAAGAGGAGTTATAACTGTAGGATTTGTTTTTATAGTGCTCTTTATAATAACAAGTTCCACAGCTTCAAGTGTTGTATACAACGAATCAAAAAGAGAGAGATTGATGTAATGCTGCTTTTTGTAAAAGTAACAAAACATATGTTGATCCAAATATAAATCTAACAAAGGTAAATCTACCTACACTGAAAAGGCACTACAGTTTATAAATAGTAGTAAAAATGTAAAATTTGTAC
>Ga0190304_1001259_pt1 | contig 11350 bp, 12 predicted proteins | sample 48700712_MG_FD_161670 | JGI IMG/M metagenome (GOLD analysis project Ga0190304, IMG submission 161670) | Hydrothermal vent sediment bacterial communities from Southern Trench, Guaymas Basin, Mexico - 4870-07-1--2_MG | ecosystem: Environmental > Aquatic > Marine > Hydrothermal vents > Sediment ... | reverse complement strand
TATTTATCTTGATATTAAGAATGGCACCTTTTATCCCCGAATCTGCAAGAAGTGCAGCAACTCCTATATCAGTGATCGCAGATTTTTTTCCTTTTTCAACGATCTCTCTTAATTCTCTCAAAACTTCAAGGGATTTTTCTGATGTTTTCAGGGGAACAATACTTGCTTTCTTAAGAGCCTCTTTTTTCAGTTCTTTGTTTTTGGATTTATAAGCAGCTATAACACCATTAAAGGCATCTTCATCTTTTTTTATAAGTTCTTCAAGATCTTTCCTTAAATTCTCCAATTTTTCGTTTTGGATATCAGAGAGATTGCAGACCATCAATCCCAAGCATGAAGCTAAGACACCCGATAATGCAGCAACACTACCTCCTCCAGGAACAGGGTCTTTTGAAGCTAATCTATCAAGAAACTCCCTCATTCCCATATCCTCCTTTCAAGAACCTGTGTCTTTTTAAAGTTTTCAAGCCTGAGATAGAAATCCGCCACATCCAGTAATGCATCCATTGGCGCAAGCCCTATCAGCTCACTCCCGATTATGGATACTCCATATCTGTCAGCTTCACTCTTTATCGCCTCAAAAACCCTGTATATTGGTGTTTTTTTATAGTTAGTCAGATTCATTGAAACCTGAACGATCCCCCTCTCTTTTATCTCAAATCCAAGAGCTTTTACATACCTGAATCCTCCGCTTTTAAACCTGACAGCCTTCGCTATCTTCTTTGCTATACTGAGATCATTGGTATTCAGGTTCACATTGAATGCTATCAGAAACTCACGAGCACCAACTGCTGTTGCTCCTGCTGTGGGATGGATCCTGTCTCCAAAATCGGGTGGTCTCTTCTCTATATTTTCCTTAAGCCACTCAAACTCTCCTTTTCTTATATCTGCAAGATTTTTTCTTTCTGGAGTTCTTGCAGCTTCTTCATAGAGATATACCGGTATCTTTAACTCATTCCATATTCTTTCCCCGAGTTTCTCAGCAATTGATACACACTCTTTCATACTTACATCTGAAACAGGAATAAAAGGGATAACATCTGTTGCACCCATCCTTGGATGCTCTCCCTTATGCTTATTTAAATCTATAAGCTCCGATGCTTTTTTACACCCTCTGAATGCTGCTTCTTCAACGCTCTCAGGATCCCCTATGAACGTTATTACACTTCTGTTGTGATCTTTATCAGACTCTGTATCCAGAACCTTGACACCCTCAACACTCTTTATCGCATCGATTATCCTGTTTATATTCTCTATATTTCTCCCCTCGCTGAAGTTTGGAACGCACTCTACTATTTTCATATCAGAGGCATAACTTTTTATCTTTTAAAACTTTTTCCTCTGTAATGAGGAATAAGAAGATTATAAGAAGAAGAGCTCTGAGAAGCATCAATGCCCTCTTCAAAAGAGCAGATGAAGTTTTCAAAGAAAAACCAGAACTTGCAGATAGATATGCACAGTTAGCAAGAAGGATAAGCATGAGGTGCAGAGTTAGAATACCGAGGAAATGGAAAAGAAGATACTGCAAAAAATGTCAAAAATTTCTTAAACCTGGTGTGAATGCAAGAATAAGATTGCGGAACAAAAGAATTATTATAACATGTCTGGAATGTGGGAATAAAGTAAGAATTCCATATAAAAACTAACTCTTTTTAGGGCATTCTGGATTTATACAGAAAATCCATCTTCCTATCCTCAAAATAGGATATCCACATTCGCATACTTTCTTGGTATTCACGATCTTGCCCTTCTGTGGCAGAGGAAATGAGTTATCACATTTAGGATAGTTTGAACATCCCACAAATCTCTTTCCTGTTTTTTTTGATACTATTATTCTCAGATCCCCCCCACATTTCGGACATTTCCCTATAATATTGTTGTTTCTCTCTGTTGCCTTAAAAGCCTCTGCAATCTCTTTACCTATCTCCTCTTCTTTTTTCCTGAACTCCTCAAAGATCTTTATCAGTTTTCTTTTTGCCTCTTCTATTACCTCCTCCCTTTTAACCTTCCCTTCATAGACTTTCTCCATCTCCTCCTCAAAATGTCTAGTTAACTCCACAGAGACGATCTCCTGACAGTATCTCTCAAGTGTATCTATTATCCTCTCACCAAGCTCTGTGACCTCGATCTGAGTTCCCTTTATATAATTTCTGGTATAGAGGATATCGAGTATGGCAGCCCTTGTTGCTTTTGTTCCTATACCGAGTTTTTCCATTTCTTTTATTACAGAAGCGGGATTATATCTTGGAGGTGGTTTTGTCTCTTTTTCTTCCACCACTATCTTTTCTATCTTTATAATCTCATCTTTATGTAATTCAGGTAGTATCTTGTCCTCACTTTTTGTATATTTTCCATAATATCTCAGCCATCCCTCCTCTACAGTTCTTATACCTCTTGCTATAAATATGTACTTATCTACCTTTATATCAGCTTTTATGCTTTCTTTGATAGCGTTCTCAGCAAAATGAGATATAAATCTGTGCACTATCAGATCGTAAACTTTTTTCTCATTTCCAGATAATTTTCTTAATTCTCCCGTAGGATAAATTGCAGGATGAGCTGGATCTTCTTTTTTTCCCTGAATTGGTACAAGTTTTCCTTTTTTTAGAATTTCTTCTGCTAAAGAATACTCTTTTCTTAAATTTTTGAGTATTCCTCTAAAATCTATTGTTTCAGGAAGTTTTTGAGATGATGTTCTTGGATAGGATATCAACCCTGACTCATATAAACTCTGTGCTATTCTCTGAGTATTTTTTGGACTCAATCCAAAGTTTTTGTAGCATTCTGACTGTAAAGTCCCAAGATCCATTGGTATTGGAGGCTTTATTCTTTTTTTAGTCTTCTTAATGCTTTCTACTATACCATCCTTTCCCTCACAGTCCTTTCTTATCTTTTCTGCTGTTTCTTTGTTCAGTCTCTCAGGAAATAGTGCTTTTACTTCTATACCATCCTTTTCAAATAAAATATAGATCTCATAGTATATCTCAGGCTTAAACTCTCTGATCTCCTTTTCTCTCTGAACAAGAAAATAAAGAGTCGGTGTCTGAACTCTCCCTGCTGAAAGCATTATAAATCTTCCAATAGCTTTTTCAACAGATGATGAGAGGGCTTTGGATGTATTCATTCCCCATATCCAGTCTAACTCATGTCTTGTTAATCCAGATTCTATCATGGGGAAATCAAGAGGAAGCAGATTCTCAAAGGCTTCCTGAAGTTCCTTTTTTGTAAGCGTTGAGAACTTCATCCTCCTTGTCCTTTCGGGGTCCGCTCTGCATGCGAACCTCAGTGCATTATATCCTATAACACTTCCCTCTGTATCATAATCGCATGCATTTACAAACTCTTTACACTTTTTAGACAGTTTTTTCAAAGTTTTTTCATAATCCCTTACATATTTGGAATTTTCATTATATTTATATACAGGTACCCAGATATAATCAAAAAAGGGGTAGTCATCTATGGGTCTCGCCTGTCTCAGAGAATATATATGGCCTACAGCAGATGCCACAATGATATTCTTGCTTTCTATGATATAATAACTCACTTTTCCATCCTTTTTCTGAATTGGTTTTCCCAGTGAACTTGCGATTTTATTAGCAACATTTGGTTTCTCTGTGAGGATAAGCATCATTGAGAACTCTGTATCTCTATCCTGTTTATAAATCTTTGGGATAAAATTCTATATCAGTGTATAAATGATCTTAATTTAAAGAAATATTTTTAAATAAAGTATAAGATACCTCTGTATGATTGCCATTGAGACACATGGATTGACAAAGGAATTTAATGGCCTGATCGCAGTTGATAATCTCAATCTGAAAATAAAAAAAGGAGAGCTTTTTTCACTTCTTGGACCGAATGGTGCAGGAAAGACAACGACTATAAAAATGCTCTCCTGTCTTTTAAATCCTACACATGGAAAGATCAGGATTCTGGAATATGATGCTGTTGAACAGCCTTACGAGGTAAAAAAAGTGATAGGAGTATCGCCTCAGGAGACTGTGATATCAGAGTTTCTCAACTCATGGGAAAATCTTGAGTTAATAGGCAGACTTCATAGAATGGATAAAAAAACAATAAAAGAGAGATCAAAAGAACTTTTAGAGACATTGGGGCTTATGGAACGAGCAAAAGACCCTGTTCACAAATTATCCGGGGGGATGAAAAGAAGATTGAGTCTTATCATGGCACTGATCCATGATCCTGCGATCCTCTTTTTGGATGAGCCTACCTTGGGTCTCGATCCCCAATCACGACGGGCAATATGGGAGTATATAAGGAAGTTTAAAGGAGAGAAAACTATCCTTCTCACAACACATTATATGGAAGAGGCGGATCAGCTCTCTGATAGAATAGGAATCATAGACGAAGGAAGAATAGTTGCACTGGATACACCTGAGAGATTGAAGGAGAGGTACAGCAAAAAGAAAGTTGTGTTGGTGGAGGGAGAAAACATAGAGAATGTTAAAGGAAAGTATACAATAGATAATAACAGGTTAGTTATAGAAGATGGAGATATAAAGGGTATTGTGGAGCGTCTGTCCAAGGAGGGTGTTATTATAAAAAGTATAAAAACAGAAGAACCCACTTTGGAAGAAGTTTTTATTGAGATAACTGGAAAGGAGTTGAGAGAATGATTTTAGCATTAACTTCACGAAATATCAAGGAGATATTCAGAAACAGAATGAGGATAGGATTTCTTCTTGGAATGCCCATAGCCTTTATGCTGATATTTAATGTTGCTTTTGGAAGTTCTGGTGAAGAAATAATAAATGTGGGGATCATAGATCTTGATAACTCTGAGATCTCAGCAACATACATAGAGAATCTTGGGAATATCTCTGGAATTAATATAATTTCATACGATAATGAGGAAAATGCACTGAAGGATCTGAAAGATGGCAATATACTGGCATATATGACGATTCCTGAGCATTTTGGAGAGAATATGATGCTTATATGGAATAACAGTAATCTGGAAATAGATCTGAAGATAAAATATGACGAAACTCTTCCAAATACCGCATCCAAATTCATCTCAATCGTTACTTCATATACACTTCAGTTTTCCAGGGTGAGTATCCCCCTCAGGATAGACTCAGAGCCGATAAATATTTCATATGAAAAAAATCTTGTGAACTTTTTTGCTCCAGGAATAGTGATCTTTGGACTTATGGTACTGATACCCACGGCAGGAGGAATGATAACACATGATAAAGAGAAAGGGTTTATGGAAAGAATACTGACAACTCCTGTAACTTCAACACAGATACTTCTGGGTTACTCTCTTCCTCTTTTTATAGTGGCTCTGATCCAGATCGCTACCTATATGGGTGTAGGATTTGCTCTTGGAATGAAGATATATGGCAACATATTCCTCCTCTTTGCGGTGTATATACTGACAGCCCTCTGGTGCATAGGGATAGGGATGATCATCTCTGCATGGGCTAAAAGAGAGGATCAGGCTGAGCCATTTTCGTGGATTTTCATGATCCCTGTAGCCATGCTCTCGGGATTGTGGTTCCCCTTAGAGAACATGCATCCTGTGGTAAAAGCCATAGCAAACCTCTTCCCGAGTACATACTCTGTCAATGCGGCAAGAGCACTTGTTTTAAAAGGATCGGAGTTCAGTGCAATCTCAAACAGCATATACATTCTGGTAGTTACCACAGTCATCCTCTTTCTCGTAGGTATATTCTTATTCAAAAAACTGGTAGTAAAATGATTTCAGAAAAAGAGCTTTTTGATCTGATTGAAAAACTGAAAGAAGAGGAAAATGCTCTGATTCTTGTAGAAGGTAGAAGAGATGCAGAGTCCCTGAGAAATATTGGTGTAACTTCTGAGATAATATGCATATCGTATAGAAAAATCTATGATTTTACTTTAGATTTAATTAAAAAAGACAAAAAAATAATCATACTGACAGATTTTGATTCAAAGGGCACTCAACTGTTTAAAAAATACAGAAAGGAGCTGGAATCCATGGGAGCTAATGTAGACACTAAATACTACAGAGAATTAAAACGTTATTTAAAAAAATTCGTCAAAGGTATAGAGGATATAGACAGTTTTTTGTTCACTCTCCAAACTTCTCCCCTTTATTCATATAATCAAGAATGATCTTCATCACATCCTTTCCCCTTAAATGACCCAGACCTCCTTCTGCACATGATATCTCGTTGAAAGTTTTCACTTTATCTTTTCTCACATCCGTATTCCAGAGTAAAATAGGAACAGGATCTGAGGAATGTCTTTTTAATATTACCGGCGAAGAATGATCACCTGTTAAAACCTTTATACACTCCAGATCCTTTATTTCCGATATAAACTCTGAGTCTATTCTTTCTATCATTTTTTTCTTCAGATCAAAATTTCCATCATGAGAAGCAGAGTCTGTACCCTTTATATGCACAAAGATAAAATCGTATCTCTCGAAATTATCAGATACTGCTTTTGCCTTTGCTCTTAAATCCGTATTCACAGTTCCTGTAGCACCCTTAACATCTATTACATCCATTCCAAGGTACCTTGCCACACCTTTATAAAGAGCCCCTCCAGCTATACAGCATGCCTTTATATTGTATCTTTCTTTAAAACTTTCTACATCTTCGTAAATTCCTGCTCCCCTCAGAAGGAGATAGTTTGCTGGAAGTTTTCCCTTTTTCTTCCTCTCCTTATTAACTTCATGTTCGGAAAAGATTTTATAAGCTTTATCTACAAGTTTATTCACAATAGATGCTGTAAACTCTGCTTTTTTTTCCATAGGCTTGCATTTCAGAACTTTTACACCTGTCTTATGCGGATCTATGTCTGATATTTTGTTTGTGAGGTTTTTTCCTTTTAAAATAACTACCCCTCTATGTTCTGTTGTATGTTTGGCAATAACCTTGATACCATCTATATCCATTCCATCTATACTTTCAAGAAGCTCCTTTAATCTGTAGGCGTCTCTCCCCGCCCTCCTATCCTGTATTATGAGGTTATTATCCACTGTACCAAGGTTCACTCTGAAAGCTATATCTCCTTTTTCCAAGGAGAAACCTGCCCCCAAAGCTTCAAATGTTCCTCTTCCCCTATAATATCTGTAAGGATCGTATCCAAAAAGAGCAAGATGAGCAGTATCACTGCCAGGGATTATTCCTCTGTCAATTGTATGCATGACTCCATTTATTCCCTCTTCGCAGATTTCATCTATATTCTTTTTATTTGCTGAGATCAGAGGTGTTTTTCCTTTCCATAGTCTGTCCCCAACTCCATCCAGAATAATAAACAGGGTCTTCATGAATGATACTCCCTTACAGAAAATAAAAACCTTTTTATTGTCATGAAAAAACAGATATTATGAGTCTTGCCATAATAAATGGAGATGTTTTTGGAATTGATGAGAAGAATATTTACGTGGAAGGGAACAGAATAAAAAAAATTGGGGAGATAGATAGTTTAATCAATAAAGATACCACTGTGATAGATGCAGAAGGTAAAACTGTTATTCCAAGTTTTTTTGATTCACATACTCATTTTGCAAATATGGGTCTCAGCATGGAAAGTGATGTTTCAGATTGCAGAAGCATAGAGGAAGTTCTCGGGAGAATAAAAAAGAAAAAATTGAATGTTGTTCACGGATGGGATGAATCTCTTTTCAGGGAAAAAAGATATATACTGAGAAAAGATCTCGATATCTTTGATTTCCCTGTGATAGCATACAGAGTATGCGGTCATTTAGCTGTTCTCAACTCTTCTGCCATAGAAAATTTAGATCTTAAAGAACTCAATCCAGAGTTCTATGATCTTGAAAGGGGTATATTCAAAGAAGAAAATCTTTCAGGAATCTCAAAGATGTATCCAAAGAGTATTGAGGATTATATCAGAGGAATAGAAAACTCAACAAAACTTGCATATTCTCTTGGAGTTACAAGCATTGTGGATACTGTGACCCCCAGGATCTTCAGAGCCTACGAAAGACTGGAAAACAATGGAAAACTTGGAATAAGGGCTCATCTTTATATGAAGGCAAAGTATATTGATTATGTTGTGAAATCAGGGTTATCAAGGATAGGATCTGAAAAACTGAGATTCAATGGAATCAAGATCTTCACAGACGGATCCTTGGGAGCAAAAACAGCTGCATTAAGCTTCAATTATGTGGGGACAGAGAGCAAAGGTACATTGATCTATGAGAATGAAGAGCTTATGGAGCTGATAAAAAAAACTGATGAAAATGAACTTCAGGCGATGATACACTGCATAGGTGACAGAGCAATAGAGCAGGTACTGGATTGCTTAGAGAAAATTCCGGGAAAAATAAGACATAAAATGGAACATGTGGAGATAACAGATGAAAAAATCCGTGAGAGAATAAAAAAACTTGATGTTCCATGTTCTCTGCAGCCAAACTTTCTCAAATGGTCTGAAAACATGTATGTGGAAAGACTGGGGGATAGAGCTCCCCTGAATAATAGATATAGAAAGATGATGGAAAAAGGGATTAAGATGGGATTTGGATCTGATTGCATGCCATTTTCTCCTCTATTTGGAATAAAATGGGCTGTGAATGATCCTTATGGGGAGGGTATATCAGTAGAGGATGCTATCAGGATATACACCTATGGGAGTGCATATCTTGCATACAGAGAAAATGATCTGGGAAGTATAGAAGAAGGAAAACTTGCAGATGTAGTTATACTTTCAGATAGTATCTCCTCAGAGGATATAGAAAAAATAAAGGTGGAAAAAACGGTATTCGATGGAAAAATAGTTCTATAGTTCAGCTTCCTCTGCAAGCATTATTGGTATTCCATCTTCGATTCTGTATTTTCTTCCACATTTTTTACATACTATCTTGTTCTCTTTCTCATCCAGAAAAACATCTCCTTTGCACACAGGACATGCCAGTATATCTATCAGTTCTTTATCCATCTTTTAACCTCCGGCTATCTTTATACACAGAGGAGTTATCAGAACCTCTATGATCGCACCTATTGCAAGCAATACTATTATAAGTTTAAATGCCTGTTTCATATCTCTCAAAAAGATCCTGAACTCCTCGTCCTTTGTGGATTTTCCGAGTAGTATGGAGATTATTGTACTCAGAATCAGGTATCCAAGTTTCAATCCCATTCCTATGGAGATAAAAATTGCAGGAAGTTCAAAAATCCCATGAGGCACCAGCCCTGCAAGCAGATATCCTGCTCCCTCTGTTTCTATTATACTTCCAGAGATCACCCCCACTGTGAAGCCATTTATAAATGCTGCTATGATGGGAAAAAGTCCCAGGATCGATCCAAGGAATATGGATAATACAGCCACAAGTATATTGTTCAGGAACAGGAAAATTACTCTACCTGGTGTACTGAGATTCTCAAAGAAAGTGAATTTCTTTTCTATTCCACTGAATAAGGGAGATTCTCTAAGTGCTATATCTGGATTGTTCAGGAATACTAGGTATCCTGCTATCCATCCCGTGATAAAGATGAGAATTCCTACCAGTATAAACTTTTTATATCTTTTTATTATCTCCATAAAAATATTTTCTGACCTCATCCTTTTTAAAGATTTTCAATTTTTCATAGGTAACTTTTTCTTATTTATTAATAAAAGAAGTCATGAACAGTGTTGAGTCCGATTATTTTTCGTTTACTTAAACTGTAGAAAACTTTTGTGTTTTGATTCTTCTTTGTAACTTGATTGATTAATATATTTGATCTTTTTGTTCTTGAGTTTAGTCGTGTGGAAAATGGCGAAATAATTTCCGTACTCTACATATGATTTAGAATACCAAAAATTATTTAAGTAGATAAAACAATTATATAATGTCATTCGAGTTATATGACAGATAAGGTGTGCGATGCTGAACTCATAATTTTATTAAGAAAAAGCAAGACACGTCAAATAGTATTAGAATATTTTGTTAGTATATATCCAGAAAAATCTTATCCTTCAGAAATTGCAAGAAAAATAGATCCGAGACTGAACGAAGTTTGTGGGGCTTTGAATGGATCACCAAATAGATATCAAGAAAAAATAGTTTAGTGAAACTTGGACTTGCAAAAAAAAGAACAAACAAAAAGTTCATACTTGTATACTGCCACTCACAGGGGATGTAAGATATGGAAATTAATAAATAAGTGAACATCTAACTAACCGCTCACCTGAGTACTCAATTGAGTACTCAATTGAAGACAAAGCTTATATGTATCTTTTAAGAAAGAATAATTAGCCTGCAGGGAAAATATAGCGCTGGCGCTTTTTAAAACAAAAAACTGGAGGAGGTGATAAAATGAAGAGGAAAACAGGAGCGCTGCTCCTCGCTGGAATGATAATGGCTACGGTAGCCGTGGTGATGGCGTGGGACATGACAGATTCACACAGAGACATAGGTTCCAATAGATATATAGAAGCAGATGCCACCGTCGTAGCAAATTTCAATGAATATATGAGGGTGACTGCTTTTGACAGAGATGCCTATGGAAGATGGTACTCCTCACATCCAAGTGGATGGACTAAAGAGGTATATAGGCATTATGGAGGAGGAGTAGGAAGTACCTTTGTATCTGCCGCATGCAATGCATGGGCTATAGATCAAAATGGTGATTCAAGAGATTATGCAAGTACCTCTGCAAGGGTACCATAAATATTTTTTTCTTTTTATTTTTGAAGGAAAATAATTTAAGCACAAAATACAGAGAGGTGATCCCATGAGAAAAATATTCACCCTGACAATAGTAACGATCTTTATGTTGACAGTACCATCTGTCTCATCTTTCACTCCGGAGAAAGGATTCTATGCAGAGTATAGATTATGGGAGAATCCGGAACTACCAGAAACAACAGCATTCGCTCTTCTGAAAGAGCATAGGGAGTGGGAGGTAAAATACATATTCATAAGAGATCTTGTGTATAAATACCAGATACTTAATATAAAAAATAATATAGCAACTATCCGTATCTGTTTTGAAGGAACTGCTCTTGGATACGGACACAGGGTAACTCAGGAGGAGATATCGTTCAAACGTATCTTTGATATAAAGGTGAATCTCGATACCTTAGAAATGATAGATGACAATGGAAAATCATGGGGGAAATGGCTCTTCTGGGTGCCCTTGGGATCGTACGATCACAGAAGATATACGATAATGAAGAACTGGAACGATCATGGTGAAGTAAGAGGATGGATATATGGACCATATGAAAATGATTTTTTATTTGAGATACTGCATTCACCATACATGAAAGATACAACTCAATTTTTTCAAATATACACACTCACAACAGAAGACCATGATGCAATATATCCCTCCTTTGAAGAATACGGTATTATTCCCTCATACAAGGATTACAAAACATCAGAAGG
>Ga0190304_1001254_pt1 | contig 11371 bp, 12 predicted proteins | sample 48700712_MG_FD_161670 | JGI IMG/M metagenome (GOLD analysis project Ga0190304, IMG submission 161670) | Hydrothermal vent sediment bacterial communities from Southern Trench, Guaymas Basin, Mexico - 4870-07-1--2_MG | ecosystem: Environmental > Aquatic > Marine > Hydrothermal vents > Sediment ... | reverse complement strand
AAGACAGCTTTAGGCGATAAAGCTTTGGCTGTCACTGCTAACTCTCCTCTCCTGCCACCTGGAGAACTTGAAGAAGCGAAAAAATTGGCTAAACTTATAGGTATTAGACATAAGATCATAGAGGTAAATGAGCTTGAAAACAAACGTTTAGTGGAGAATCCTCCAAATCGATGTTACTACTGCAAAAAGGAACTTATGGGAGCACTTCTAAAAATTGCCTTAGAAGAAGGACTTGAAATAGTTGTTGATGGAACAAATGCTGACGATATGCAATCATATAGGCCGGGCATCAAAGCCTTAAAAGAATTAGGTATTAGGAGTCCTCTGGCCGAGGTAGGTCTCAAAAAGGACGAGGTTAGAGCTATATCTAGAATGTTAGGTTTACCTACAGCTGATAAACCCCCTGTAACGTGTTTGGCTTCAAGATTTCCATACGGGAGGAAAATCACATTGGAAGCTGTTAAAAGGGTTGGAGAAGCAGAAACCATGATAAAGAAGCTAGCAGGAGTTAAACTTGTACGGGTTAGAGACCATGGAGACATAGCTAGAATAGAAGTGGCCAGAGAAGAAAGGAAAAAGCTATTCGATGAAAGGCTTTTAGACGAGATTTCTAAAAGACTTAAAGAACTAGGTTTTCTTTATGTGACAATGGAACTGGAAGGTTATGTTTCAGGCAGTCTAGATCGAATAATATTAAAAGTGAAAAATAGAAACAATCTTTGATTCTTATATGGTTTCAACAATTTTCATAAACTCGTCTTTACTTAGTCTGGCGTCCTTTATAATTTTTAATAACAACCCTCTCCCAATTACTTCACCCTTATGAACTGGAACTACTGTAGTCCTTCCATCAGGATGACGGAGAAATACGTGAACTCTCTCTTCGCCTAATCACTTGAAAACCAATTTTTATAAGTGCCTTTACTACCTTTTCCACTGGTAGAGGTCTAAACCTCATTTAGATACCTCTACACTGATTCGCTGTATCCCTACAAAATTTAGCTTCAGAAAATCCTTTTCCACTTCTAAATACAGTTCAATTGCTTCTCTAACGCACTTCATTAATTCATCTAATGTTTTTCCTTGAGTGTGACAGCCAGGAAGCTCCACTACACTCGCAACATAATATCCGTCTTCATCTTTTTCAATTATTATCGTAAATTCCCTTTCCATGAAGCCACCAAATTAACTTTTCAAGGAATCATATAAAAATACTTTTATAGAAAGTTTGTGGAAGTCTAGATTTCACAATCATTAATTAAAAATGTACTTATACAAGTCTTCGTGTAAATTTAACAAACCTAAAGCTACATGTATTGGTAACTTAGCATAAACTGGTAAATAACGAAGTTTCAAAATATGTTTCATTTTAAGGCTTAGCTATTATGTTATTTTGGGGTTAATTTGTCTTAGTAGCCAAGATCTAAGCCATTTTTGGCGACAAGCATCTGAAAAACACATACAACTTGTTTATACAGCAAGTTTTCACATGTAAATCTTGTTTCTTATTAAGCGTCTGCAAAACCTGACATCTTAACGTTTAAGGTCACAGTCCCCCGAAAGCATCATTAACTTTAAGTTAAAACTCTAAAATAAGTTTAACACTGTTATAACAAGAGGAGACCCATATAAAAGTTAGACCTGTAACATTAGCTTTAAATAAAACCATCCTTATTCTTCAACTATGATAAGCAAATTAAAGGTCATTACAATTTTTTATGTCATCGTTTTAACTATTTTAGCTATTGTTCCAACTCAGACGGTTGCTGAAGCGCCCAGCTTCAGCGATAAACTCGAGCATTTCCTTGCCTTTCTCATTTTAGGTATTTTGTTTTTGTACAGTTTCAAAAACAAGGTGTTTTTAATAGTCTATCCCGTGTTTCATGAAGGCTTACAGCTATTTGTTTCATGGAGAGTTTTCGATTTCAGCGACTTGTTTGCAAACTTTATGGGAATCACTTGTGCCTTTATTGCTCTGTACTTTGCGAATAAAAACAAAAGAAACAGAAACTTCTAGAATCACATATTAGCATCAAAATATTAAATTATTGGAAATAGGAAATAAAATAGTGAGTTAACTATTTTCCCAAGGCGGTACAGAACAAATTTATTTCTTTCTCCGTATTATAAAGATAGAAAGATGCTCTCACAGAGCTTTGAGCACCTAGTTTTCTATGTAAAGGCTCAGCGCAATGAAGACCAGATCTCACAGCGATATTTTCAAACTTGTCAAGAAGCAATGTAACATCGTGTCCTTCAACACCTCGCGCGTTACATGTACACATAGATCTCTAAGAGAAATAATTTCTTTTCCCGCTAGTAACATGTTGACATAAAAAAGTATATCGTTAAAATAAATTTAAATTATGAATAAACCAATAAATCGGCAATATATAACGTCTAATAGCTTCTTTCACGATCTAATTGAATTAGAGCGAATTAATGCTATTTTGGACGGTGGAATATTTAGAAAAAAGTTTGCTGCATAAACTTTATATAACAATGTTAGCCTATTATGTATTCGTATTACTTCTTTTTTAAGGAGTAATACAAAATTAGAAGAGAGGCGAGGATTTTGTCAAAAAGTGAGCTATATGAAAAAATGGTAGAGGATGCCCTTGCAGTTCAATGGGCAGATATAAATGTAATTAAAGAGAAACGTGGCGGGCGGTTCGTTATTGAAGATGCAGCACCATATGTTGAAGCAGTAAAGAAAATGGAAGCTGTAGGTGATCAAGAACCTACAGTAATCGCATTACATAAAGAATCAGTTGTTGCCCACTATGAAATATTGAAAAGTTTAACGAGAACGATCAGGCCCGAGGACGATCCATTTGTAGAACATTATCAAACACCTCCAATCCTTGAAATTCTTTACGAAGAGGATCCAAAATTTAAAGAAGCCATGGATAAATTCATCGACCAGATTGGAAAGTCGGAAGCTCTAATTTCTAGGGAATGTATACGAAGATACGGAGGATTTTACGGGCCAACATGCGTTGTAGACTTCGCTTTCGTACCAGGTTCAACAAGCAACGTAGTAAATCAAATCTTAAAGAAAACCGATATAGATGTTGAATATAAGAAAGCGATTCTTGCAGCTAAATCATGGGGAATGAACACATCTTATGGAATCGGTGCAGCCTTTGTTGAGGCGCTTGAAGCAGGCAAAACGGCTAGTGAAGCAGTTGCAGAGGAAATAGCATGGCTTAAGAAAATCTATGCAACACCAACAGAAGCCCAAGCTGAACTTATGGACAAAGCAGGTCACACATCCTTTGATGTTAGAAAATACATGTCTCAATATAAAGATAGAATGAAGAGTGTTGTCAAGAGGGCCATTGACGCTGGAGTCCACTATGGCAATATTGTTGTAGTTCCAGCTTACTGTGTTGGCGATGTCGGCCACCACATAGCTCAATCAATGTTCAACATGTGCAAAGACGATGTCGTAATGGCAATTCTAGAAGCTGTAACGCAAGTTCTCGACAACACCCTAAGATCAGGACTAAAAATAGGGTATAAGAACGAATATGCTGTTCTGCGTGTAGCAACTGGATCAACGGCAGCAGCCACAGCATACATTCTAGAAAAAGATGGATTTTCTGCTGCGATGGTAACAGATCTACTCTTCAAACGCTACTACAGCTTAATTAATATGAATCCTGCTAGGGGAGCGGCAGCCGAATTACACAATGTAGACTTCCTAGACATGATTAACAGAGGAGCAAAACTCATTGACCCGATACATTTAGGTAAAAAACCCAAAGTAGCTGGCATAGAAATCGATCTTAAACCGATAGATGAAAACGAAGTTTTAATGAATCCGCAAAGATACACGTATCCAGCTTGCGCCATAACCGTTAGATTTTCAGCCTTAATGAGACTAGCGGACTTTCCATGTCTACTTACAAGTGAACCAGTAACAGCAACCTTAGGAACACATGTAACTGCATTGCACCCAGATACACCATTCGCGCCGTTAAGAGCTCGTAAATTCTGCGCTGTTACATCAATGATGCCTTCTCGATGCACATACTGCCAATGGTACAGAGCTATTTAAACGCCTTAACATAACATATTACCCTTTCTTTTTATTTTAGGGGAAAATAGCTAGAATTTTCGAAAGGTGAACTAAAATATGGGTGAAGAATATCCTTTAACCACGAGATGTCTAGCTGAGCTACTTGGAACATACATCCTAGTTTTCATCGGCCCGGGAAGCGTAATAACATTTTCTTCCACCTTAGGTTTCGAATCTCCAGCCGCAGCTCTCTTTGGAATAGGATTTTCTTTCGCAATAGCGGTCGCAGTGGCAATCTACGTAACTGGGCATATCTCTGGGGCTCACATAAACCCCGCTGTAACGATATCTCTAGCAGCCATAAAACGGTTCCCAGCCAAGGAAGTTATTCCATACATAGTTTGTCAGCTAATTGGCGCTGTACTTGCATCAGCAACACATCTGGCAATCTACGGTAAAGATGTATGTCAAAAAGTTTACTTCGGCCTTACACTTCCAGGAGATATAATAGGCAACAACGCTGCAATAGCATGTCTAAACGAAATAGTTATGACATTTATTCTAATGTTTACAATAATGGGTGTAGCAGTTTCCGGGAAAGCTCCCGAAGGCTGGGCAGGTTGGTCCATTGGTCTAGTAGTAGGAGCCTTAATATGGTGGGGTGGACCTATAAGCGGCACGTCTTTAAATCCGGCTAGAACATTTGGACCTGCAGTACTTTCTGGTAACTGGACTGCTCACTGGGTTTACTGGGTAGGTCCAATAGTTGGTGCAGTAATTGCAGCTTTCATCTACGAGTACCTTTTCATAAAAATCAAAGAAGGCAAAGCAACTGAATAAAAACAATCATCATATTTTTTTATTTACAATTTAACTTGTTTTATGATGTCAGATTTCTGTTCGAGAAATTTAAATATCAGCAAACGCTTTTAAACATGAATAAGAATGTCAGACAAGTTATTTTTAGTTACGGGAGCATGTGGCTTTGTTGGATCGCATATGGTAGATTTTCTTTTATCCAAGGGGCATACTGTAAGGGCAACCGATCTAAAAGCAAAATCACATGTTGCAAATAGGTTAGGAACAGAGTTTATTAAAGCGGACTTAACACGTAAAGAAACGTTGAAGAGCCTTTTTGAAAATGTAGATTATGTTTTCCATATTGCTGCCATATTTGATTACTGGGCTCCATGGGAAATACTTTACAAAGTAAATGTTGAAGGTACAAAAAACCTTTGCGAAACTGCTCTTGACTTCGATATTAAAAGTATGGTGATTTGGAGTTCAGGCGCAGTTTACGGTGTTCCAAAGCAAGTTCCTGTCAAAGAAACGGATAAGACAGCACCTGTCAATAAATACGAGAAATCTAAAGCGTTGCAAGAAAAAGTTGCATTGAAATTCTATGAGGAAAACGGTTTACCAATTGTAATTTTGAGGCCTGCTTCCATTTATGGGCCGAGAAGTAAATATGGCACAGCAATTTTACTCTTTTTACTGGCTAAGGGGTGGCTTCGAGCAATTCCTGGTGACGGTAAATCGAGACCAGCTCTAGTTCATGTAAGAGACGTTGTTGGTGCAGCGTATTTCCTACATGATAAAAGGGAGGCAATAGGGGAAATTTTTAACATTGCTGATGACTCAAAATACACTGTTGAAGAGCTTTTATTAGCTGCTGCGAAAACACTTAACGTGAAAATCTATAGGATTCATATTCCAATGTGGATACTTAATTTACTGGCAAGTCTATCTGAGTGTTACGCTAAAATAACAGGTAAACGGCCACTTATAGAGAGGGATGCCATCAGATATTTAACGTACGATTCCCTTATGGATAATTCGAAAATAAAATCCTTAGGATATAAATTAGTTTATCCAGATGCATTGATTGGTTTAAAGGAAACTATAGATTGGTATAAGAGAGCTGGATGGATATGAGCTTCCTAATCGATCCAATCCTACTAATACTCTGCGGCGTAGCGGAAGTAGGCATATATTCTAAAATTTTACGTGAAAAGGAATCCAAGAAAATACTCGTAGGTTCTTCCACCATTGTAATAACGTTTTTCTGGCTAATTGCAGGCTTACTTTATCTCGATTATATAAATATGCCGGGACTAGGAGAATACGGCAAAGGAAACCACTTTATGTGGAATTCAGGTATCGAACTCCTCGGCCTAAAACCTTTTGTCGATACATCTATCCCAACTTATGCAAACCCCTTTGGACCGATGAACATCCTTGCTATAGCAATCTTCTTAACTTATCCTCTCTGGTTATATCTCGGAATAAAACTCGGGTACAAATTATTTATGAAACCAAACTAATAAATTATAAAATACTGCTTTCACGTTTTATAGTTGTTAGATTGTCACTTCGTAAATGTATTTTTTTGTTGTCATTTATCTCCATATTTTCCATTCTTCCAAGAGTCTCAAAATAATGTCAGAGGTAACTTTAAAAGTTTAACCGATGAAAGTTGAAGTAGAAATGTCTTTCGTAACGCTTAAAAACCCGAGGGCAATTATTGTGGTGACGGTTTTCAATGGGGGGGTGCTTCCTTATTGTGGCTGTGAAGCATCAATGAAAGCGTTTGTTTTCTTTCTTCACTTTTGTGGAAAAAATTTATATAAGTTTACAACTATAAACTTCACATATCTGAAGTAACGGGGTAAAATGCATATAGCAGAAAATGTTAAAACATCGGGTCTTTACCGCTCTTCCAATATATAAAGGTGGTTTTACATGAGCAGGGAGCCAGCTATACTCGTAAGGGACTTAGTAAAAAACTATACGACTTATTTGAGAAAAGGTTTTTTTAAACGTGAAAAGAAAATAGTGAAGGCTCTTAAAGGTATATCATTTACTGTCAATAAGGGAGAAGTTTTTGGACTACTTGGGCCCAATGGAGCAGGGAAAACAACAACTGTAAAAATATTAAGCACCCTGCTGCTTCCAGATGGTGGCGAAGCAAAAATATTAGGTTACGATGTTGTGAAGGAAGCTGCTAAGGTTAGAAAAGTAATAGGAGTATCCTTAACTGTTGAAAAAGGCTTCTTTTGGAAACTTACAGGAAGAGAGAACCTAATTTATTTTGGTATGTTATATGGAATGGACAACCCTCTTCTTAAAAGAAAAGTTGAAGAAATACTAGACCTAGTGGGATTAAATCAGCTCGGTGCAGCCGACAAGTTATATGAAGAATACTCGCTGGGTATGAAGGCAAGATTAAGCATAGCTAGAGCATTAATCACGGATCCAGAAGTATTAATTTTAGATGAACCTACGCTGGGTTTAGATCCTCCTTCTGCAAGAACACTTAGAGAACTATTGGTAAAAATAGCTCATGAAAAGGGAAAAACTGTACTCGTTACCACTCACAACATGTTTGAAGCTGAAATCATGTGTGATAGAATAGCAATAATAAATGAAGGTAAGATAATAGCGTTAGATACTGTTGAAAATCTGAAGCGAAGTGTAGCCAATAATGTTGCACTTGAAATATTTGCTTTTCTTCCAGCCAATGTACCTGTTAAATCCATAATTGAAGCCGTTAAAGGCAAGACTGGCATAGTGTCAGATGCTTTTGCTGAAAATGGAGGATTCAGAATAAAATTAGTTATTCCCCCTACGGAAAGCGACGAAATAACCTCCAAGGTCTTAAAAATACTTCACGAACATAAATGCAGTGTTAAAAAAGTAGAAGTTAAAGAACCCTCCCTTGAAGATGTCTTTATACAGTTAACAGGTAAAAGCGGCTTTTAGAGGTGATAACATGGGCTTAAAATCCCTCTTAAAGTCTGGCATAATGTTAGACATATATTTCTACAAAAATAATAGAGGAGCTTTTATTTCAATGCTTTTATGGCCCTATTTAATGTTAGCCCTTATACTTGGCATGGGAATGATGTTTGGAAGCCCTGAAGCATTTAAAGAAAATGTAGGTTTAGCGGTGAATCCCATTATTTTCTTTATAGCTTCAACTCTTATCGCTATGGCTTCGGTGGACGTTATGTGGGGAGTTGGAGGAAATGTGCTTTTTTACAGATGGGTTGGAACGCTGCCCTACATATTATTATCTCCGAATAAAACATCATCAACCTTAGTTCTGACCTACATTCCAAGATATTTGCTTTTCACGTTTATACAAATAATGGAATTTGTACCCTTAATTTTAGTTTTAGAAGGAGTTTACCGAGGGATCCTCGACATAGGGGTATTTATTTTAGCAGCAATTGTTGGTATGCTTCCGCTGCTGGGTTTCTCAGCACTTTTCGCATCGTTTCTCTTAACAATAAAGGAAGAATCAAATGTTTTAGACTGGTTAAACCCAATTATACTGCTGTTCTCAGGTGCCTTCTACCCTGTTTATTTATTGCCTCGCTGGGCTAGGCTAATATCTCAACTACTACCTTCAACCTACACTATTGAACTAGCTAGAACTGTTGCCATAATAGGGACCCCAAAACTTGCAGCTATAACTTTCCTAATAGGAGTACTAGCCGGCATGACAATATTCTACAATGCTCTAGCATACATGTTTGTCGATGCAGGTGAGAAAAAAGCTATGAAGGAGGGAGCGATCTAAATGGCTATAACCAGAATTAAAGCAATATTATGGTTACACACCCTAAGACTGCGGCGATACAAATGGTCCTTTCTAAACATGATACTAACAGAGACAGCATGGATTTTCCTTTTCATCTTAGGTGCTTTACTCTTCGTTCCCAGCGAATATCTGGGCATAGCTGTTAAAGCGGCTTTCTGGACAATCGTTGCTTGGAATGTTATTTCACAGTTTTCTTCACTTATAGGAGGCTGGATGAACTTTTTCATATCAATTGGAATGGTAGAAGAACACACCTTAAGAGGAATTTCACCATTTAAAATGATACTTGGCAGAATAATCCCCAGCTTTTCAGTCATCACCGCTTCACTACTGTTTATGGCTGCTATACTTAACGGAGTTTTCAATACTAACGTACTACTCGTAAATAACCTACCATTACTTGTTTTAGCCCTCTTATTACTGGTAGTGGAGGGATTATCTTACGGACTTACCATCGCTGCTATATCGATTAGAACAAGCATACCACATAACATGCTTGAGATTCTAAACTTCGCCGTTGTAGGCATATTAATGATACCCGTCCAAAGTTTACCAGAATCGATCAGAATAGCCTACTTGTGCATACCATATGTAGCACCCACCCACTTAGCAAAAATTGCGACTGCAATAAACATGTCAGCCCTATTTACTGAAGCATTAATAATTTCGATCGTCGAAGCGTTAATAATGGCAATAATAGCTCTACATTTCATAAAAAGTTCTGAGAAATGGATGAAAAGAAACGGAGTAAGAGCTGTTGGCTTCTGGTAATCAGCCATGATGGAATTTACCGCGCATTCATACTTTTCATAATAAATGAGGTGAATAATCTTCTTAACTTTAAGTTTCCCGTAAAAGCTAAAACCTGACATTTAGAATTATTTAAGGTTCGGAAGAGAAAGTATTGTTAGCGTTGCTGCTACTGCTCCATTTTCTGCTTCTTTAAGACTATCTCCTGTTCCAATGACAATTACATCCCCTTCTTTCAAATCAAATAGTCTATTTAGAACTTTTTCATTTTCTTCGCCTATCTTGACGTCTTCTCTTGGAAATGTTATTTTCCCTGAGCGAACAATTAGAGTGGTTGCTCCTTTTGCTCCAGCCATTATTGCTGCATCTCTCTGCTTTAAACCATCTTTAATAAGATGTGCAGTATTTTTTATGTGGCATGCAACATTTACAGGGCCTAGAGTTACGTTTTTAAGTCCTTTAACCTCCTTTATATCCACTATTTTTTCCATTATTTTTGTAACCACTTTTTCTCCTAAGCCGGTTAATACATGTCCTTTCCGATCAACAGATTTTATTAGTCCAAGATTTGTCAAAAATTTAAGTAATGTTCTAGCAGATGCTTCCCCAATGCCTAATCGATCCATGAGAACATATCTTCCAACAGGTTTTCCACTTTTATGCAAGATAAAAAGCGTTAATAATATGTGGTGAGGTTTATATGCTGGAGGCGGGCCTACCTTTTGCTCTGGTTCCTTAAATATCTTTGAGAAGATTTCCTCGATCTTTTTCATTTCCACACCTACATAACCGTTATACTACTGTATTAACTTATGTTTTAGGTCGTTTTTATTTTCTTTGGAAAAGACTGTTCGCTAAACCTGTTGCCAATATTTGAAATATAAAACCTCTTACCTGCTTTGGAAACACTTCAAGTTTTTCCTGATATTTTTCGCTAAGTTTCTTCGCTAAATCACTAATGTCCTTACTTGTTTCCCAAACATCCTCTGCAATGCTTTTCCAATCTTCTAATGTCTCAATGGCTAACCTGATAACTTCATTAGCATCTTTACCCATTACTCCACCGAAATGAGCAAAAGAAACAATTTCAAGATCGTAGTTAAGCATCTTCTCAAGCGATTCCATATACTTCTTGTATTTGAAACTTGGCGGAAAAGCTGTTGGTATTACTGAGAGCGATCTGCACCCAAAGATGCCTACCGCATCTCCTGTAAACATAAACTTATTTTTTCTTTCATAAAACGCATAGTGATCTGAAGTATGGCCAGGCGTATATACAACCTCTATCTCAAGTCCATTACCCAATTCTAAGATTTCTCCTTCCTTCAAAACACGTAGTTTTTCCTCGTCTCTCACAGGTTCTATAGGCTCTGCGTAATCTCCATACATTTGCTGTGAAGCCCTGTTTAACTTTTCAGGATTCTTAAAATTCTCAATGGTATATAGATGTGCACCTATTACAGCGTTCGGAAGATATTTTAACAGCGGTGGAGCTCCTGCTGAATGATCAAAATGTCTATGACTTACAAGAACATAAAACACCTTATCCAGATCCACATTGAAGTTTTTCAGCCCTTCTACGATTTTTTCAGCTGAGCTCCTATGCGCAGGCTCTATTAAAGCAACCTTTTCACCTAAAATAACGTACGAGGATGTAGTCTTACTTGTTCTCCAACCATAAGCATCTAACATAAGAATTGTGTCAGATATTTTACCGGGCTCAGAAAACGGCTTCAACTTTACACCTCCCTTCCTCATATTAACACCAGTTCTAAGTTTTTAATTTATTGCTAAGGATATGTAGTCAGCAATTAACAATGTGGTGTGTGTTTGTTTTAGTGGATGACTACGGTGCACGCAGCTATCATAATTTAACATTTTAGTGAAATGTGTCAAGGAAGTTTAATATTTTTCCAAAAGGTATGTCCACTTTCTCTTGTTTTCTTTTATATTTGAAAACTGGTAACCCACATCCCTTGAGTTCGTCAAAA
>Ga0190304_1001252_pt1 | contig 11386 bp, 6 predicted proteins | sample 48700712_MG_FD_161670 | JGI IMG/M metagenome (GOLD analysis project Ga0190304, IMG submission 161670) | Hydrothermal vent sediment bacterial communities from Southern Trench, Guaymas Basin, Mexico - 4870-07-1--2_MG | ecosystem: Environmental > Aquatic > Marine > Hydrothermal vents > Sediment ... | reverse complement strand
CAGTAAAACAAATAAAACTCATTCAGACTCACATTTCTTGGGTATTTTTGACAGGAGAATTTGTATATAAGATTAAAAAACCGGTGGACTTTGGCTTTTTAGACTTTACTACCTTAGAAAAAAGGCACTTTTTTTGTAAAGAAGAAATAAAACTCAATCGGAGGTTTTCGCCTGAGATTTATTTGAGCGTTGTACCCATAGTAAAAAGGAATAATGCCTTTTTTATAGACGGTGAGGGTAAAATCGTTGATTATGCTGTGAAGATGAGACAGCTCCCTCAAACTGCGTGTGTTACTCATTTATTAGAAAAAGACAAAATTACCCCAACCATCATGCAAGCCATTGCCAAGAAAATGGCGGATTTCTATCTTAAGGCCGAAACAAATAGAGAGATTGCTGGTTATGGACTACCAGAAAAGATAGAGATAAACATCAAAGAAAATTTTGACCAAACTGCTTCTTATACCAGTCGCACTATTGCTGAAAAAATCTATAATGCCTTGAAGGAATATTCCTTTTCCTTTTTAGAAAAAGAGAAAGAGCGTTTTTTAAAACGCATCACTGCTGGTCAGATAAAAGACGGCCATGGTGATTTTCATTGTGCCAATATTTATTGGTATCAAGGAAAGCCGTATATATTGGACTGCATTGAATTCAATAAACGTTTTCGATATGCAGATGTGGCAGCAGATGTGGCCTTTTTATTAATGGATTTAGATTTTCGTCAGGCCTCTTTTTGGGGAAATTATTTTCTTAACACCTTCTTGGCTCAAACTAATGACTTCTCTCTTTTAGGGGTATTGACCTTTTATAAGATATATCGGGCCTATGTGCGTGGTAAAATCAAGAGTTTTGAAACCGATATGCCAGGTATTCCCACTGCTCAAAAGGAAGCAGCTACGAGGGAAGCCAGAGTCTATTTTGAATTGGCCTATTCTTATTTATCTAAACCTTGTAGCCCTTGGATTCTGGCGGTGACTGGGCTTTTGGGAAGTGGTAAGACCACTCTGGCTCTGACCTTGGCCGCTCGTCTGGGTGCCATTGTCATCCGTTCTGACGCCGTACGCAAACACTTAGTAGGAGCAAAACCAAATACCCATCTTTATGCACCATTTGGCAAAGGTGTATATACAAAGGAAATCACTGATCGTGTTTATGAAAATTTGATTTTTTTAGCAGAGGAAATTTTAGGTTATGGTTTCCCAGTTATTTTAGATGCCTCTTTTAACAAAGAAATATACCGGGAAAAAGTAAGAGCACTTTCACAGAAAATGGGTTGTCCCTATCTATTTCTTTATTGTCAATGTGAAGAAGAAATAATTAAAAATCGCCTACAACAAAGACAAAAAAGGGGGGAAGACATATCAGACGCCTATCTGGGCTTATTTGAAACATTTAAAAAGAGCTTTGAACCATTGCGAGACAAAAACAAAATAATTGTTGACACTAGCCAGCCTATTGAAAAGGCTATTCAGAAAATAAGAAGGATTTTGGGTGGGGTCAGGTCTTGATTTTTGAATTATTTTATGGTATTGGCGAACTCCTGCCAGGGGTAAAATGAAGATTTTGAGTTTTTTTAAAACTCTAACTCCGCAAAGTTTTAGGGAATAAGTTTAATCCCAACATCGTTTCTATCTTCTCAGCTTTTGCAGGAATTTCCCTCAATCTTTTCTCTCCATCACTATAATAAACTCAGATGCATATTATCTTTACCCAACCTGTTCCCTAGTTTAGCACGCCGCTTCGCTTGCTGTCAAAGCTGCTTCGTTTCACTCCGCACCCTTTGGGCTTACGGCTTTGACAGCGCTTCGCCGCGTGCTCCTGAAAGATCGAAGGTTGGTGAGGAAGAAAAATATTTTATTTCCTTCAACCAACTTTACTTTTTAAAAAGCTATAAACAGGTTGGTGAAAGTTAATCTTGAAGTATCATCGCAGCTGGAATTTGTTTGGTCTGCAAGTGTTAAAGATTGTAAGGTTTGTCCGCTAAAAGAGGATGGCAAATTTCTCTAATTATGCCATCAAATGGTTTAGGTTTATTATTTTTCAAAAACAATCTTGTTTGCTTCAGGCAAGCCTGCGGATAATATTTTGCTCTTGTTAGTCCATGGATGGGTCTGAGAAAAAAATGATTTTTTCAACAGTCTGTTAATACTTAAAACTGTTTTTGGCATTAAAACATTTGGATTTTGAAATTTGGATTTTTTAGACCATATTTAAAAGTTTGTTCTTTTTGTTAAATTACTTATGTCCTGACTTTGACGTGGCCCTGCTTTTCCTTGCCCAATGCTTGACCATAATAAAGAAAGTCTTTATAAAAGAACCCATGTCATCCCAACGCTATAACATCAAACGAGTTCGAAATATTGGCATCATTGCCCATATTGATGCGGGCAAGACTACTATTACAGAACGTATTCTTTATTATACTGGTAGATCACACAAAATTGGCGAAGTCCATGATGGTGAAGCAGTCATGGATTGGATGCCAGAAGAAAAAGAGCGTGGCATCACCATTACTTCTGCTGTAACTACTTGTTATTGGCATGAACATGAAATCCACCTCATCGATACTCCAGGCCATGTAGATTTTACGGTAGAAGTAGAACGTTCTTTAAGGGTATTAGATGGTGCTATTGGCGTATTCTGTGCAGTAGGAGGTGTAGAACCTCAGTCAGAGACCGTCTGGCATCAGGCAGATAGATACCAAGTACCCAAGATAGCCTTTGTTAATAAAATGGATAGAATGGGAGCAGATTTCTTTGGTACTGTGAAACAAATGGTGGATAAACTGGGGGTAAATCCTCTAATTTTACAACTACCTCTTGGGAAAGAACAGAGTTTTAGAGGAGTAGTTGATCTATTACAGATGAAAGCCATTGTATGGCACCACGAGACTCTGGGAGCCACCTATGATGTGACGGAAATTCCTGTGGAATATCAAAAAGAAGCTTTGAGATATAGAGAAGGCCTTTTGGAAAAACTGGCAGAAATAGATGAAGAAATTATGGATGCTTATTTGAATGAAACCCCCATTTCTTTATCTAAACTTAAACAAACTATTCGAGCTGCCACCTTACAACTCAAATTGGTACCTATATTCTGTGGTGCTGCTTTAAAAAATATTGGGATTCAACCTCTTTTAGATGCCATAGTAGATTATTTACCTAGTCCAATAGATATACCACCCATAAAGGGAGATAATGCCCATACAGGCAAGGCAGAAACTAGGTCCCCGGATGAAAAAGCTCCTTTTTGTGGTTTAGTGTTTAAAACTATGCTAGAGCAGGGGAGAAAATTTAGCTTAGTGAGGGTTTATTCCGGAAAAGTGAAGGTGAGTGATGTAGTACATAATCCTCGTAAAGGTGTGCAAGAAAGAATCGCTCGCATTTTTAGATTACATGCGGATAAAAAAGAGCGATTAGAGGAAGTAAAAGCAGGTGACATCGTAGCCTTTGCGGGATTGAAACATGCTACCATAGGTGATACCCTGTGTGACAAAATCCATCCTATTATTCTTGAACCTATGAGTCTTTATAAACCTGTGATTTCTATTGCCCTGGAGCCTAAGACAAAACAAGACTCAGAAAAGGCCGCCTTTGGCCTCCAAAAATTAGCTGAAGAGGACCCCACATTCCAAATAAAAACCGATGAAGATACAGGAGAGACTATAATTTCAGGTATGGGAGAGCTTCATTTAGAAGTGATTATATCCCGTTTAGAAAGGGAATTTCATGCCAGAGTGAATACCGGCAATCCCCAAGTGGTTTATCGAGAGACTATTACTCAGGAATTCACAGTGGAAAAAGTTTTTAAAAAACAAATGGGGCCACATGTTCATTTTGGCCATGTTAAAATAAAAGTGAGGCCTTTAGAAAGAGGAGCTGGGATAAAGTTTAAACGCACTCTTTCTGAAACAGAAGTCCCATCCATGTTTTGGCCTGCCATAGAAGAGGCATTGAGTAATGTTTTGCATCAAGGGGTAATTGCAGGTTATCCGATGGTAGATATAGAAGTGGAATTATGTGGAGGGAGTACAGAAGAACATGCTACAGAATTGGGATATCGTATTGCTTCTGCTCAAGCCTTGAAAGAAGCCTGTAAAAATGCTGTGCCCATCTTGCTTGAGCCTATTATGAAATTGGAAGTAGTATCACCAGATGAATATGTGGGGGAGATAATAGGAGATATTAACAGCCGTAAAGGGCAGGTAGAGATTATTGAAAAACAAGGAAAGGTAACAGTAATTACAGCTACCGTTCCTCTCTCTAAAATGTTTGGTTATTCTACAGTATTGCGTTCCATGACGCAAGGCCGTGGGGTATTTACCATGCATTTTTTGCGGTTTGATAAACTAGAATGAAGGGTAAACTAATGCCATATGAAGCCATTATTGGGCTTGAGGTTCATGCCCAGCTTTTGACCAAAAGTAAAATTTTCTGTAATTGTTCAACCAAATTTGGCGCCCAACCCAATTCTCATGTTTGTCCAGTGTGTATGGGTATGCCTGGGATATTACCAGTATTGAATAAAAAGGTAGTAGAATTTGCCTTAAAAATGGCCTTGGCCACTCATTGTCGCATTAATTTCTATAGTGTATTTGCCAGAAAGAATTACTTTTATCCTGATTTGCCCAAGGGCTATCAGATTTCTCAATATGAACATCCCTTGGCTGAAGATGGTTGGGTGGAGATAGAAGTAAATGGTCAAAAAAAACAAATTGGGATTCTCAGGATTCACATGGAAGAAGACGCAGGTAAACTTATGCATGACCCACATAAACCCATAAGTTATGTGGATTTTAATCGTACAGGGGTGCCTTTAATCGAAATTGTAAGTAAACCAGATATCCGCACCCCTGAAGAGGGAGTAGCTTACTTAAAGAAATTGCGCAGTATTTTACGTTATTTAGAAATATGCGATGGTAATATGGAAGAGGGAAGTTTTAGATGTGATGCCAATATTTCTTTACGGTTAGTAAATGCTGAAAAATTCGGTGTTAGGACCGAATTAAAGAATATGAATTCTTTTAAACATGTTCAGCGAGCATTGGCTTATGAGATTGAGCGCCAACGCTCTATTTTAGAACAAGGTGGGAGTGTTGTTCAGGAAACACGCCTATGGGATGAAAATAGAGGTATAACCCGTTCCATGAGAGGAAAGGAAGAAGCTCATGATTACCGTTATTTCCCGGATCCGGATTTAATGCCAGTGGTAATAGATAAAAAATGGATAGAAGAGATAGAAAAAACTCTTCCAGAGCTTCCTGATGTAAAAAAAGAAAGGTTTAAGCAGGTATATGGACTTCCTGAATACGATGCCGAAGTGCTCACTTCGGAAAAGGAATTAGCGGAATACTTTGAAAGAGTGGTAAAGTGGGGTAGTGATGCCAAATTAGCCAGTAACTGGCTAATGTCAGAAGTTTTAAGAAAGCTAAATCAACAAAAGCAGGAGATTACAGCATGTCCTATAACACCCAAAGACCTGGCAGAATTACTACAATTGATACAAAAAGGCACCATTAGTGGTAAGATTGCCAAGGTTGTTTTTGAAGAGATGTATTCTAGCGGAAAACCTGCTTCTCAGATTGTGAGAGAGAAAGGTTTAGTCCAGATTACAGACCAGGCGGTTTTAGAAAAAATTGCCCAAAAGATTATAGAATCTTACCCCAAGGAAGTGGAGCAATATAAAGCAGGAAAGGAGAAATTACTAGGATTTTTTGTAGGCCAAATGATGAAACAAACTAAAGGCAAAGCCAATCCCCAGTTAGTCAATAAGATTTTTAAAAAATTGCTCCAAAAATAAATAACTTTGAACATTCCCCGAAATTTAAAGGATTTTTGGCATTCAAGAAGTGGAATAAATTGAAGTGTTTTCCATTTGTTTTCAAATTTCCAAAAATCTTTTTAAAATTCTACTCAGTTTCAACACTTCTCTTATATTCACATGCTCTTCAGGAGTATGGGCCAAGGCTAAGTCTCCTACACCAAAAACCACACTGGGAATACCCTTTTTGAATAAATTAGCTGCATCTGTCCAAGCATTCATACCGCTAAAACTAACAAACATCTCAGTTTCTATGCATTTTACCATCCTTTTTACCACCTCTTCTTGAGGTGAAATTTCCCAAGGGGCGTCAAATGACTTCAATTCCCAGACAAGTGGAAATTCACTCAACAAATCTTTAATCTCTTGCCAAATTTTTTCCACATCCTTTCCAGGCAAAACAGGGATATCTATTTCCGCCTCACAATTCTCTGCTACTAATTGACAGTCAATACCCCCTTTTATTTTACCAATATTTAGGCCACAATTTTTAAAAAGACAATGAGAATATTGCAAATCAGACAATGATTTCAACCTTTGATAAAAGTCACAAAAGATTTCTATGGCATTCTTCCCTCTACCAGAGAGAGCTCCATGAGCAGTTTTACCTTTAATCTTTAAATAAAGCTCAATATTACCTGCTTCAGCCAGGGCCAAACATAGATTAGTAGGTTCTAATACCACTGCTCCTTTAAATGAGAAGGGAGGTATATATTTTTCTGAACCCAAAGCCTCTTTTTCCTCATCTACAAAAAGGGCTATAGCACAAGAGGCTTTTGTTTCTTTTATAGTTTTAAGTAAAGCAGCCAATTGACCTTTGGTATCTATAGCTCCTCTTGCCCAAATTTTATCTCCTTCGATTTTGGGTGAAAAGGCATAAGGGTGACCCCAGACAGGAACTGTATCCACATGGGTAGCTATGAGGTATTGAGGATAACCACGATAAGCACATAAATTAGCCCTATTATCTGTTACTTTTTGCCAATGGATGTTGAAATTACAATTATAAAGATAACTTTCTATCCATTTTAATAAAGGCATTTCTTCCCCACTGGGGCTGGGAATAGAAAGAAGGGTAAGTAATAGTTGAACTATTTCTCTTTTATCATCCTGAGCCATTTACCTACCTGTCCAACAATCTTAAATCCCGAATCCTGATAAAACTTTATGGCCTTTTTATTTTTTTCTCCTGCCCAAAGTCCTATTAGTTTATGATAGGTAAAAAGAAATGACAATATAATTTGTTGTAAGGCTCTACCAATCCCTTGCTCTTGAACGGGTTTATCCACTACTAATTCATGTAGTTCTCCTATTTCTCCATATATTCTGTCGTGCCAGTAACGACAACCAGCTACAAATCCTACTACTTTTGTTTTTAAGATAGCTATAAAAAATGCCTGGGGGTCTTTATTATAAAGCCATTTCAGATACCTTTTCACATCTCTCCTATCAGTATAGGCATACTCTTCTAATCCTTTATACCCAGAGATATACACATTTATCAATGGGTCTAAAAAAGACTTAAACTCCTGAGAAGAGTGAAAAGAAAAAATTTCTAGGTGTTGATTGAATTTCTGTATTGACTGCATTTTTTAACTAATTTGTCATTTTACTCAAAATCCGCGATTAATTTTTTTATTCTGAGGTTTCCGCTCACAGAGCTGTAATTATTTTAATTTGAAGTTGGCCAGCTTGTTGAAAAACTCAGATGCATATTATCTTTACCCAAGCTGTTCCCTAGTTTAGCACGCCGCTTCGCTTGCTGTCAAAGCTGCTCCGTTTCACTTCGCACCCTTTGGGCTTACGGCTTTGACAGGGCTGCGCAGCCTGCTCCTGAAAAATCGAAGGTTGGTGAAGTTAACCTTGAGGTACCACTTCTTATCAGGAATTTTTATAAATGGAAATTTTGAGATAAGTTATTTTTATTTGCTTTATACCGTTTTTTAATATATAATGGTGAAAATTCTTTCTTTAAAAATAGCAAAGGATTTGTTGAAGGAGCTAACTAGAAGCATAGATTTTCCAAAAACAGTGCAGGAGATATATGAGTTATAGACTTACGGAAAAAGTCAAGGCCTCTGGGTGAGCAGCTAAACTGAGTCCAGGGGACTTAGCAGAAATTATGGCACAATTACCTCGGCAGAGACATCCCAGATTATTAGTGGGATTTGAGACCTCTGATGACGCTGGGGTTTACAAACTTACTGAAGATACAGCCTTAATTCAAACACTAGATTTTTTTACTCCCATTGTAGATGACCCTTACTCCTTTGGTCAAATTGCTGCAGCCAATGCCTTAAGTGATATTTATGCTATGGGTGGAAAGCCATTAACGGCCATGAATATTGTTTGTTTCCCCATTAAAGAAGTATCTAAAGATATTTTAAAAGAAATTTTACGAGGTGGATTGGATAAAATCCATGAAGCAGGCGCCATTTTAGTTGGAGGTCATAGTGTAGATGACCCTGAAATAAAATATGGACTTGCGGTCAGTGGTATAGTCCATCCGGATAAAATACTGACTAATGGAGGGGCTCAAGTAGGTGACATGTTAATTCTAACTAAACCTCTGGGCACAGGCGTGATTGCTACCGCCATTAAAGGCAATCTGGCTAGCCAGGAAGCAATAGAAAAGTTGGTAAACATAGCTGCCAGTTTAAATGCCAAGCCAAGTGAAATAATGCGAGGATTTGATGTTCATGCCTGCACGGATGTAACAGGATTTGGCCTGGGTGGACACTTGTTAGAAATGGCCAGGGCTTCAAAAAAAGAGATAGAAATTTGGGCCAAGGAGGTGCCTGTCATACCAGAGGTTTGGGAATATGCTTCTATGGGACTTATCCCTGCTGGAAGCTATGCTAATAAGCATTTTTGTGCCAGTTTAGTAGATGTCAGTTCATCGGTTTCTGAACTGACTTTGGATATCCTCTTTGATGCCCAGACTTCAGGTGGCCTTATCATTGTCTTATCAGAAAAAGATGCCTCTAGCTGTCTGGCAAAGCTTCAGGCTGAAGGGGTTAAAGAGGCAAGTATCATAGGAAAGGTGGTTAACAATCATAATAAGGGGAAGTTAAGAATTATTTAACCAAACCTCAGCCACTAGTTACTAACTCTTGTCATCTGATTTTCTATAAGCTATCATGGCCCAATATGAAAGTGCGTCCAAATGTTTTAAATCTTATTGGCCATACACCTATGGTGGAGATAAAAAGGCTTAATCCCAATCCCAGGGTTACTATTCTGGTTAAGCTTGAAATGTTTAATCCAGGGGGCTCTATTAAAGATAGAGTAGCCCTGGCGATGATAGAAGGGGCTGAAAAAAGTGGGGAGTTGAATAAAGATAAGATAATTATTGAAGCCACTAGCGGTAATACAGGTATAGGCCTGGCCATGGTAGCGGCCATAAAGGGTTATAAGTTGCTTCTGATAATGCCTGGCTCTGTGAGCACCGAGCGCAAACGGATATTACAGGCTTATGGCGCAGAAATCCTTCTCACTCCTGCTCATTTAGGCACAGATGGGGCTATTGAAAAGGCGTATCAAATGGTGCGAGAGCATCCAGAAAAATATTATCTAACCGATCAGTTTAATAATCCTTATAATTGGCAAGCTCACTATTATGGCACTGCTGAAGAAATTTGGCAACAAACGCAGGGAAAGGTCAACATGATAATAGCTGGTATGGGGACTACGGGCACAGTAATGGGTATTTCCAAGCGTCTCAAGGAATATAATCCTGTTATTAAGGTCATCGGGGTAGAACCATATCCTGGAGAGTTTATCCCAGGGCTTAAAAATCTAAAGGAGTCTTATGTCCCTGGTATTTATGAGAAGCAATTTTTAGATGAAAAGGTGAATGTAAAGGCTGAGCAAGCCTTGCACACCGCCAGAAGTTTAGCCAAGGTAGAGGGTATTTTGGCAGGGATAAGTAGTGGTGCAGCCATGGCTATAGCCATAGAAAAGGCAAAAGCCCTTGAAAATGGAGTGATTGTGGTCATCCTTCCTGATGGAGGAGAACGATATTTAAGCACCTCCCTCTTTGTGGAAAAGCCTCCTCTTACAATTCGTTTCTATAACACCATGAGGCACAAAAAGGAGTTTTTAAAACCCATTACTCCTGGACAAATCTTGATGTATTCCTGTGGTCCAACAGTGCATGATATTCCCCATATTGGGGTCTATCGTCGGCTGGTAGTAGCAGATTTAATCAGGAGATATTTAGAGTTCAAAAAACTGAAAGTAAAGCATGTAGTGAATATCACCGATATAGATGACAAAACTATTGCCAAGGCTCAGGAAGAGGGAAAAACCCTTACCGAAATTACCCAATTTTATACTAAAATCTTCTTAAAAGACATAGAAATTTTGGGTATAAAGCCGGCTGAGCATTATCCTAAGGCCAGTGAACATATTCCAGAAATGATAGAAATCACCAAGAAGCTTATACAAAAAGGATATGCTTATGAAAAACATCACTCTGTGTATTTTGATATCTCCCGATTTAAAGAATATGGTAAGCTTTCTGGCATTAATTTAGATAAGATTAAAATTGGACTCACTGTAGATTTGGACAGTTATGAAAAGGAAAATCCGCGGGATTTTACCCTTTTTAAACGGTGTACCCTGAATGAATTAAAGGCTGGTATTTTTTGGGATACAGAATGGGGTAAGGTTAGGCCAGGGTGGCATATTGAATGCGTAGCCATGGCCATGAAGTATCTAGGAGAAACCATAGATATTCATACCAGTGGTAAAGACTTAATCTTTCCCCATAATGAAGATGAAATAGCCATAGCCAAGGCCTTAACTGGGAAAACCTTTGCTAACTATTGGATTCATAATGAATTGGTTTTTGTAAATGCCCAAAAAATGTCTCGTTCAGCTGGCAATTATATTACGGTAAATGATTTAATAAAAAGGGGTTATTCTGGTAAAGAAATAAGATATTTTCTTTTGGCTACCCATTACCGCAAGCCTCTCAATTTTTCTTATACCAGCTTGGATGCCATAAGGAAAAGCCTGGCTCGTTTAAACAACTTTATTTTACATTTGCAGCTTGAGACCCCTGAGCCTAGCTACAACCTCCTTGACACTCTTCTTGAAAATATGAAGCAGCGTTTTATTAAAGCCATGGATGATGACTTAAATATTTCTGCTGCTCTGGCTGCTATTTTCAGTTTTATAAATGAAATTAACCCTGTTTTATGGCAGAAGGGTTTGAACAAGACTGATAAAGGAAAGATTTTATCTACTTTTAAAGAATTAGATCAAGTGCTTAATATTATGGATATAGATGAGGTAAAGTTAGATGAGGAAACTTTGAGACTTATAAAAGAGCGGGAAGCGGCCCGCAAGAAAAAAGACTGGGCACGAGCCGATGCCTTACGTCAAAAATTGCTTTCTCAAGGGATAGAGATTATAGATACCAGTCAAGGTCCTATTTGGAGAGTTGTCCATAAACCTAAAATCCGTAATAAGTTTAAAACTCTAACTCCGCAAAGTTTTAGGGAATAAGTTTAATCCCAAAATCTTTTCTATCTTCTCAGCTTTTGCAGGAATCTCG
>Ga0190304_1001251_pt1 | contig 11396 bp, 14 predicted proteins | sample 48700712_MG_FD_161670 | JGI IMG/M metagenome (GOLD analysis project Ga0190304, IMG submission 161670) | Hydrothermal vent sediment bacterial communities from Southern Trench, Guaymas Basin, Mexico - 4870-07-1--2_MG | ecosystem: Environmental > Aquatic > Marine > Hydrothermal vents > Sediment ... | reverse complement strand
GAGATTTTCCCAATGCCGGAGCCTTGGCGAAGGGAATGCTTTTTTTATTCTTGACGTCATAACTGCCCATAGGGCTTTCTTGGATTTGTTAAACAAATATGAGAGGAGGACAGATGAAACGGTTTTTGATTATTTTAGGTATTCTGGCCATGATGGGGGGCCTTTTTGGTCAATCGGTGGCACAGTGGTACACATCTATGGGTACCTTTAAAGTGGAGCTTCGGGAAGATTACGTTCCCATAACGGTGAACAATTTCAAAGATCTCACCAATGCCAATTTTTATGATAACCTCATTTTTCATCGGGTTATTGCCGGTTTTATGAATCAGGATGGCTGACCGAATGGCAATGGCTATGGAGGTCCTGGCTATACAATCCCCGACGAATTTAACGAAAACATCCTGTTTAATGAGCCCTATGTAATCGGCATGGCAAACACCGGCCAGCCAAACAGCGCAGGCTCGCAATATTTTATCACGGTAGAACCTTTCACCAGCGGTAATTACACCTACGCCGCCTTTGGCAATGTGATCGAAGGCTTTGATGTGGTTGATGCCATAAACGTTGTGCCAACCACCGGTCCCAATGGCAATCCTGCAAACAAGCCCCTCATTGATGTGGAAATTGACAGCATCCGCATCGTCACACCGCAGCTCTACGAAATCGTTCCGCCAGAGCATGAGCTTACCGCAGATGCAGGGGGATACATCGTCTTCGCCGTCTATTCATACGATTCTAACCTCACCTATCAATGGTATGTAAATGACGAACTGCAGACCGAAACATCCAACGTATTTTTCTACTCCTTCCCCCTGGGCGGCACCTACCAGATCAAATCTCTGGTGAGCAATGGAGAATACGAATATCCCACTATCTGGACGGTGGAAGTGGCCGGCGCCGGTGCAGGCGTAGCCGTTACTCCCGGATCTGTGAGGCTGCACCAAAACTACCCCAATCCCTTTAATCCCAGTACAACTTTCAGTTTTTCACTAAATCAGGAAATCAGCGCCGACGCCCGCATTGAGGTGTTTAATTCTCGCGGCCAGATAGTAAAAACCCTCTCATCTGAAGGATTCACTTCCACTTCCACGCAGGATGCCTTCTCCTACTCCGTTATCTGGGATGGTACAGACAATGAAGGCGCTGCTGTTACCTCAGGCGTGTATCTCTATCGTATGAAAAGTGGTACCAACTCCAGCGACCTGATGAAATGCGTCTTGATGAAATAGGTAGATATCAGCTCATAAAAAAACGGCAGAGAAATCTCTGCTGTTTTTTTTGCTGGTCGCAATACTACTCCCCTTGAGCTTTGCTCAACGTGCGCACAAGTAGGCTATTAGTTCATTTTGAATGACAGATTATTGTTATCCTTCGTCGTTTTTTCTTAAGAGAGACACAACCCTGGCCGTGAATGGCCAGGCTATTGTCATGGTCGCAACGTATCAGCCTCAAACTGAGGTCCCGAATTCAAAACAACATTGATGGGTTTTGCCTGTAGCCATCCTGCCAAAACGCAAAACACCAGAAGAACCATATAGTTTCGTATTTTTAAAAATCCCATCAGGATTTATGAAATAGCACATTATGTCAGCTAATTGTTTGACAAGATTATGTAGATTTTAAAACAATACAAATCAGAAATATCAAGGGGGAGAATATGAAAAAAAAGATTGTTGAGTATTATTTTGATGGGACCTACTCTTTTGCCATCTCTCGAGATGCAAATGGTCATAAAGTGGGAACACTGAAAGAGATAAAGTCGGGAACCATCCTTGCTGAATCTATCCCTCAAAAAGTTTTACCGGAGAATGTAGAGAATCTGTTCAATGCAGCTAAGATCATCATCAACGCAGCATGGCAGGATGGAAAAATCAGCCCGGAAGAGCGGGTTGTCTTTGACCAAGCCTTTGCTGATGTCGCCTTTACTGAAGAACAAAGAAAGCTGCTGGAAAAGGAATTTGTAAGCCCCAGTTCTCTGGATACTTTGCTTCCAGATGTAACTTCCCGGGAAGATAAATTGCTGATTCTGGAAACATCGCTCTTGCTGATCGTGGCCGACAATGAGTTTCATCCCCAAGAAAAAGCCTTTATCGAAAAACTGATCGCCGCCTTTAAGCTGGACGTAAAAGACTACAGCCTCCTCTATCTGATGCTACCTGAAAGCGTAAAAAAATACATCGTTAAAGAGAGCCTGCACAAAACCTTTGCCATGAAAGCCGACGAAATTAAGGTGCTGGATAAACTTGTGAAAGTACAGGAATCTACGGAAATCGACCATGACCTGGTGTATGCAAAATTTGTAAGCAACTGGAAAAACCGCAGCGCCCGATATCAGCACCTCAAAACCTATTAGATCATCCAAGCACGCATGAGCCGTTCATCCGAGCGGCTCTTTTTTTATCTCTGGATATTCAGTAGCACAATTCCCGCCACGATTAGGGCCATGGATATCCTCTGTTTTCCACTGAAGCGTTTACGCCAGAAAAGGATGTCGGTAAGGATAGTCATCACCACCACGCCGGAAGCCATCAGTGGATAGGCGATGGCAGCTTGCACGTCTTCCAGGGATGCCAGAAAGAAGCGGGTGGTCAGTTGGTTTGGCACCCCCAGTATAAGGCCATATCCCAGAGACCGCCATTGAAAACGGCTTTTACGCAAGAAGATCAGTCCCAGATTCCACACTCCCGCCGAGGCAAAGATGAGAAACACAAACCACTCCTGTGGCCCGGTTCCCCACTCATCAAACATCTTCAGCGAAGCATCACTGATGCCGGTAACCACAAAGAGCAGACCTATCCAGAGAAGATTGTGAAGTGTGCGAGTTTCGGTAACAAAGACAAAAGCCAGAAGAATCACACCGATGCCCAGGTAGTTTGACAACTCAATCCGCTCACTAAACAACAGGATGGCCAACAAGGTGGGAATTATCAGCGAAATGCGCATCACTCCCACACTGAGGGAAAGACCATTGACCCCGATATTTTTACGATAGATGAGAAAATTGACCAGAAAGAAGAGGCCGGTGATACATCCCAGTCCGATATCAAAGGGTGTAAGAAGATGAAATCCCCCAGAGGTTTTTGCCAGACTGAAGGCGGTGGCGGTAATGTAATTGCCCAAAAAGATGATGAAGATATCACTTTTGACATCTTGCATAAAGAGCATCAGCAGGTTTCCGATGAGCACCGAGGCGATGATGGAAAGCAGTAAATTGATCATTTACAATCCAATGAGTGCAAAGAGCCCAAAGAATTTGAGGCAGGCAATACTCACCGCAATGATCAGAATCACCTTCACGAAGGATTCGCCATTTTTCACCGCCGATCTCACCCCCAGCCAGGCACCAAGGCTGTTACCGCAGGCAAGCACCAGTCCATGAATCCATAATATCTTACCGGCTGTGGCAAAGACGATAACGGCAAAGATGGTATAACTCATCACAATAAAGGTCTTCACGGCATTGGCCTGCACCAGGTTGTAGTGCTCGATGAGATTGAGGGCGGCCAAAAAGATAAAGCCAACCCCTGCCTGAATAAAACCACCGTAGAGCCCCACCCCAAAGAAAACAACACATTCCAGCCAACGGGGCAATGTCTTCATCGGTTTTTTAGATTTTGGTCGTAATACCAATATCAGGATCAAGATAAAAACAAAACCCAGAATTTTATCAAATAGGGCGGAGTTTATATTGACGGCAAAAAGTGAGCCCAGGATGGCACCGACAACAGCCGATACGGTGATATGTAAAATCGGCTTCACCTCCAGTTTCCCAGCCTGATGAAAGCGCTGAACCGCTGTGACGTTTTGTAGCAAGATGGCCACGCGATTGGTGGCGTTTGCCACTGGCGAAGGGAGCCCTGCCAGAATGAGAATCGGCAACACCAGCAAAGAACCACCGCCAGCAAGGGTATTCATGAAGCCGGCAACAACGCCCACTCCAAACATCAGCAGATAGATCACGATTTGATCTCTTTGATATCCGGCCACAGGTGAGAAAAAGCAATATACAGAAGTCCGGCTACCGGGCCCATAACAAGTGCAAGAAGGATGCGGAAAAGATAAAATTTAAGGCCGAAAAATCCTATCTCAAAGGGAGCGCGGGCCGGGCCGATAATAGTTTGACCAGTGAGGAAGGCCACCAAAATGGCATTACTCACACCTTTGCGACGCAGTTCCAGCACAATGGGATAAATGGCATAGACGGGGCCCGGGGTGAGAGTACCCAACAAGGTGGCATAAAAGAGATAGAGAATACTGTTATTCTTGAGGTATTTTTCGGCAAAATCCACGGGCACAAGAAAATGGATAACAGTGGTAATAGCGATGGCTACCACCGTGAGGTACAAAATTTTGATGGTTAGTGCCAAATTGGTGATAAACAGCTGCTTCACATCCACAGAATAAAGCAGCATCAATACACCGGAAATACCGATAAGCAGGATGGCAATCTTGATATCCGGACCGAGACTCTTCCACCACTTCAGCATACAAACCTGCTCAGAGCCGCTGCTGCCATCCCTGCTAAAAAGGTAACGATGAGAGATACCACAAAACGCTTGATGGGAAATCGATACCCAAAGAAGCCCGCTTCCACCAAAAAGGTGGAAGGCTCGATAAGCACATGACCACTGATAAGAGCAATAATCACTCCCATATTCACCCCAAATTCCTGCAGTTTAATAAGGATAGGATACATAATGTACCGAGGCCCCGGAGAGATGAATCCCAGTAGCTCACCATAGATAATTTGTAGTGGCAAAGCCACTTTCTCCTGCAGGACGTCCACCGCTTCCAGACGTATAAGGCTACTGAGAGTAACCGCAAAGAGCACCCCTGCACCGACCAAAAACAGCGTTCGCCACAGTTGGCTCTGAAAGTACTTCAACATCGTAACAGCTTTTATCATATCCATCCCCGGTTTTTATATTTTCTTTTGCAGAGGAATATTCCCTGCTTTTCCACCAATTCAACTAATTCCACCAATTCAACTAATTCAACTTACTCAACTTATTAAATTTATTATATTAATCACCCCTCTCTTTATTGGAACGAAGGTTATAACGTCAATAAAAAAAATCTTTCTGTTTTGGTGAAAAGACTAACGCACTGATAAGTTTGATGATAGCTTGCGGGAAATTTATTTTACCACTGTCAATTATTTCTATTTCGAAAAAACAGTTTGACATATCATAACTATGCCACAATATTTGGAAATATATAGCATGAGAATATGAGGTATGAATGAAAACTTTAAAACAGCATTTGTTACTGTTTATCTCTTTGATCATTGTCTGGATATCTTTAGCTGGTGTACATGCGCAGGAGCTGATTGCAGGTGGGATAGTAGCCCTTATTATCACCCTTATTTTTGGTTCCAAAGCCCACATCTTTGCAGACATCAATCTGCACCCCAAAGCCATTTTTTTCTTTATTCTCTATATCTTTGTCTTTTTGTGGGAGCTCTTCAAGGCAAACCTCGATGTTGCCAGCCGGGTGCTATCCCCCTCCCTGCCCATTTCCCCGGGCATTGTAAAGGTGAAGACACGGTTGAAATCGAAAATGGGCCGAACAATCCTGGCAAATTCCATTACCCTCACCCCCGGCACCTTAACGGTGGATACCTGTGGTGAGTATTATTATATTCATTGGATCGACGTACGATCTGCAAACATTGAAGATGCCACGAATAAAATCGTGCACACCTTCGAAAAATATCTGGAGGTGATTTTTGGCTAATCTGCTTTATACTATCGCAGGAATCATCGCCTTTAGCGCGTTGTTCCTGCCACTTTTACGCATGATAAAGGGTCCAACTGCCGCCGACCGCGCAGTTGCTCTGGACGTAATGACCATCATTTCCATATCCCTTATTGCTCTCATAGCCGCCATGGCAGGACGCGCCATCTATCTGGATGTGGCTTTGGTCTATGCCCTCATCAGTTTTCTTGGTGTAATAGCCGTGGCTCGCTACATTGAAAGGGGGCTGTGATGCTGGCAGGATCCATCCTTACTCTCATCGGTTCACTGTTTTTGCTTTTAGGAGCATTAGGTATACTCCGTATGCCCGATGTGTACAATCGGATGCAGGCAGGCACCAAAGCCACCACCCTGGGTAGCATCCTGTTTTTAATGGGAATCGGCATAGGCTACTGCGGATGCGTGTGGAAAGTTACAATCCTGATTCTCTTTATACTCTTTACCAATCCACTATCGTCCCACGCTCTGGCCCGAGCTGCCCACCACATGAAGATAGCCCTCACCAACCGCACCGTGATAGATCGCCTTCGGGAAGACGAAGCAACCGAGGAGGACAAATGTTAAACACCGTTTTTATCATCATTTTAGGCAGTATAATGCTGGTGGCAGCTTTTCTTGCCGTGTACATCAAAAACCTGGTGTCATCGGTAATTGCAGCCGGAATCATCAGTTTGCTGGCCAGTCTCATCTATCTCCTTCTTGCTGCGCCGGATGTGGCGATGACTGAAGCCGCCATAGGCTCTGGTCTCACCACCGTTGTGTTTCTGTTGGCGCTAAAAAACATCAAACAAAAGGAGGAGGATACCGATGATTAAACAGGTATTGTCCTTGGTTGCTATTGTGCTGCTGGCCGCTCTCATCTTTGCGCCAATGCTTATCAATACGCCACTCCACACATCCCTCACTCCTCTGGCCAATTATTACGCTACTCAGGGAGCTGACGACCTTGGCGCCCCAAACCTGGTAACCGCCATCGTGGTAACCTACCGTGGTCTTGATACTCTGGGTGAGGTGACGGTACTCTTTATCGCCACGGCAGGTATCGGCTTTTTGATGGGTAAAAAGAAAAAACTCATCACCCCTAAGCGTCCTGCTTCGGAATTATTGCAAAACGGCGCATCCTTCCTGCTTCCCATCATCATCCTCTTTGGGGTGTACATCTTTATGCATGGTCACCTCACACCGGGAGGCGGATTTCAGGGCGGCGTGGTTATCGCTTCAGGCATCCTGTTCATGATGCTGATAAATCAGGATTGGAGCCACAATGTGTTTCTCTTTCTCGAATCATTTTCCGGCTTCTTTTATGTAACTATCGGGGCATTGGGAATAGTACTTGCCGGCGGATTTCTGGATAACCGCATCCTGCCGCTGGGCACCTTTGGCACCATCTTCAGTGCCGGCGCCATCCCGTTAATTTACAGTCTGATTGGTTTGAAAGTAGGAACAGAACTGGTAGGCATCCTGCATGCCATGAGGGGGGAAGAATGAACCTGGTAATGGCATTGGGGTTTTTGCTGGTAATCATAGGCCTTTGGGCTATGCTCACCCAAAAAAACCTTATTAAAATCATCATCGGTTTTTCCATCATAGATACCGGCGTACACCTGATCATCGTCTCCATAGGCTATATAAAAGGGCGTACAGCACCTATCCTGGATGCATCCGTGAGTGTGGCAGACGCAGCAAATAAAATCGTTGATCCCATTCCATCTGCGTTGGTTCTTACCGCCATCGTCATCGGTCTGGCAGTAACAGCTTTGATGTTGACCTTTGTTATAAAATTATACCAAAAGAACAAATCGCTATCAATTGATGATTATCAGGAGTTAAAATGGTAAGCCCAATTTATATACTTATTCTTTCATTGGCGATTGGTTTCCTTTTATCTGTCATCGATAAAACAAACCGTAAATTTTCGCTGACAGCCTTTTATGGCGTACTCACCTTTAATGTACTTGTTATTGCAGATTGGTTTTATCGTTTCCTCTTTTTAGGTGTTCCCACCTTAACGATAAACACAGCTGGTTTTAGAGCACCCGTCTCAATTAATTTACAGCTTGGTGTGCAAGAGTCTTTTGTATTGCTTTTTACAAACCTCATTGGTCTGTTTGCAGCAATATTTCTGTATAAGAAATTTAAAGAGAGTAACATTTCTTCACTAACCTTATACCTTATTCTCATTATGGGGGTAAATGGTTTGGTGATGACGCGTGACCTTTTTAATATGTATGTATTTTTGGAAATTTTATCGATTTCCACCTATTCTCTCACCAGTTTTGGTAAAACAGGAAAATCTCTTTCCGCTGGTTTCAAGTATATGCTGGCCGGAGTGACTGCATCTACATTTTTCTTACTGGGAGTTGTCTTTATTTACTATTTCTCAGGAAATTTAAACATCGATTTTATTCAAGCATCACAATTTACAAATTATGGTTCGATAGCGCTGTTTTTGTTATCAATAGCGATATTTATAGAATTGAAACCCTTCCCTGCAAATGGTTGGGCTTTAGATGTTTATGAAGCGGTAGATTCGGGCATTGTTTCTGTGATTGCAGTGGTAAATTCAGCAGCAATTTTGTTTCTCTTTTATAAGATCATGCCAATCCTGCCAGAGCGCTTTTTGAATGTATTTGGAATCGCAGGAGTTATTACTTTCCTGTTTTCCAATATGTTAGCGTTAAAGCAAAAAAAAGCCAAACGGCTATTGGGATATTCATCTATTGGCCAGGTGGGATTATTGGTGGCAAGTTTAGTGTTCACGGCAAACGCTCCACAACATCTTATTTATCTGATAGTTGGTGGTTTTTTCATCAATCATCTTATCTCCAAAGCTGGGCTTTTCTGGCTTAGTGGGATTGTTAAACATGAGAATATCTCAGATTGGAATGTGTTAAGAGGAAATAGATCTCTGCTTATTCTCTTTGGCATATTTCTTTTTGCTTTAGCAGGTATTCCTCCTTTTGCCGGATTTTGGGCAAAGTGGGAGCTGGTGAAGCTATTGGTTCACAGCAAGATGCTTTTTGCGTTAAGCGCAATTTTGTTAGGTTCGTTATTTGAAATAATTTTCCTTTTCAGATGGTTCACTCTAACGGTAAAAAGTGATATTGCTGCAACAATACCTCGCTGGGATGCCAGTAAGATTTTCTCAACATCTTTTTTGGGTGTGATAGCTATTTTCTTTGCAGCTATGATAATGAAGGTATATTATGGATTTAGCCTTATTCATATTCTTCCCGTTTTAGCCGTTCTGGTAATTGACATTATAGATTTCTTACCTTCAAAGGTAAAAGGACTACTCTCTTTGTTAGCGGTACTTGCGTATGGATATTATATCTATCCCTTTGAAAGTAATATTCAGCTATTCTTCGGAATTATCTTTATTGTCGGAAGTGCTGTTAACATTATCAGCACCTTAAACAGAACAGGAAAAAGTGAAGGATTCTATGGCTTTTTGCTGATGATGATCTTCTCATTTGGGAACTTGATAATTGCCACAAATTATCTGGAATTTTTCTTAACCTGGGAATTCATGACAATTTCATCCTTCTTACTTATCCTCAGGGGTAAGCAGGCACAGAAGGCATCTCTTATGTATATGATTTTCTCAACTGCTGGTGCATATCTGATGATGGTTGGTTTTGCCTTTGCTCCACAACTTATGGGAAATTCACCACTGGTAATATCTTTGGCCAATGTTCAACTTCCCCTTATTTCTATCATACTTCTCTCAATTGGTTTTATGATAAAATCAGGTTCTCTTGGAGTTCATATTTGGTTGCCGGAAGCTCATGCCGAGGCAGAAGCTGATGTATCTTCCTTCATATCAGCCATCTTACTAAAAGCCGGTGTCTTTGGACTTCTGCTGGTTGGAATATCTTATGTGAAATTTGCCCCATCTTTTGATATTTTCTATTGGGTGGGCTGGATAGGAGTTCTTACCGCTATTGTGGGAGCTTTTCTGGCTTCATTTCAAGAGGATGCAAAACGATTACTGGCATATTCCAGTATGAGTCAGGTGGGATATATCGTAGCAGCTATTGCCATGGTCTCTCATTTAGGTTGGGTTTCTGCACTTTATCTGGCATTTAATCACATGATGTTCAAATCTGCTCTTTTTATTGCTGTGGCAGGAATCTATTATCGAACCCATACCAGAAATATGTACGAGATGGGCGGTTTGATAAAAAAAATGCCTCTGTCTTATATTACTGTTCTTATCTCTATTATTGCTGTTTCAGGTGTGCCGCCATTATCTGGTTTTGGTGCGAAATGGCTTATCTATACTGCATTCATCTCAAATGGCTGGTACTTACAAGCCGGTGTGTTATTCTTTGCATCAGCAGTTAGTTTCCTCTACCTTTACAGAATCATTCATTCGATATTCCTGGGGCAGTTGAAATATGAACATCAAGATATCAAAGAAGCACCCGTTTGGTTTATTATTCCACAATATATTTTCCTGGGTGGAATAATGGCTATCTCGGCTTTCCCAAACCTGATAATTAAACCGCTGAATAAAATTGCAATGCACTATTTTGGCTCCTCAATCAGGATAGATGGTTACTCCATTTTCAGTGAATTAGGACATTGGGATGGTCACGTAGTAATGTTTGTTACTATGGGTGCCTTTATTGTCCCATTGCTCATCTTACTGTTGCTGGTTGGAAAAACTCAAAAAGTAAAACAATTCAATATCGTATATGCCGCCGAAAGACCGGAGTCTCCTCAGACAACCCATGTTGCGCATAATATGTATGCTCATTATCGTAAAGCTCTGGGGGGTTGGGGTAAACCAAGAATCTGGAACTTCTGGCATTCAGTATCAGAATGGACACACAGTTTAGCAGACTATTTTCGACATATCTATACCGGAAATGGCCAAACATATGTACTGCATATCATCCTGTATGTTGTTGTGATATATATTGTTATGGGAGTGTAAAAGATGGACATCATAATTAGAATACTATATGCAGTAATATCTATCCTGGTTGCTACCGTTTGGGGCCTTACTTTAACCGGAATAGTGCGCAAGATTTATGCTCGCGTTCACGGCAGATTTGGACCTCCAGTTTGGCAACCCTTTTTAGATATCATTCAAACTCATAGCCGGCGAGTTGCCATCTCTCATGGATATATGTTTTTTCTTGGACCAGTATTTCGTTTTGCCGGCGGATTAGGAACATATCTTTTTATCCCTGTTATTTTAGGATCTACGGTTTTTGGGAATTTCTCAATGGGGGGAGATGTGTTACTGGTCATGTATTTTATATTCTTTGGTCAATTGGGAATGGCCTTAGGTGCAGGTGAGGGTGGACATCCTTATTCACCCATGGGAATCGCCAGAGGTTTATCTCAGATGTCAGCTTTTGAAGTCCCCTTTTCACTTGCGATAATCTCAGTTGCCATTCAATATCACTCCCTTAACATTACGACCATTGTACAAGCTCAGCAGGGTAGTATTCTCAATTGGACACTGTTTACAAATCCCTTAGCAGTGATTGCTGCAATGCTCTCTCTTTTGGGGATGAATGGGCATGCACCATTTAGCATTGTCATGGCACCTCAAGAAATCCCGATTGGACCTCCCATCGAGATGAATGGAAGCTTTTTGGGAATCTTGCAAACCAATCGTGGCC
>Ga0190304_1001249_pt1 | contig 11402 bp, 8 predicted proteins | sample 48700712_MG_FD_161670 | JGI IMG/M metagenome (GOLD analysis project Ga0190304, IMG submission 161670) | Hydrothermal vent sediment bacterial communities from Southern Trench, Guaymas Basin, Mexico - 4870-07-1--2_MG | ecosystem: Environmental > Aquatic > Marine > Hydrothermal vents > Sediment ... | reverse complement strand
TCCAATCGGCCAACAGAATATGTGTATTGGGGATGCATTCAAATACTGGTTTACCCTGCATGGCGAGGAGGATTGGGACTGGTTTTACGGCTTGAATATCCTGGGCGATCCCACACTAAAGCCCAAAAGCTCAAGTAATACAAAGCTCATTCAAAAAACTCCTGCTTTAAGCCTTTTAAATGAATATCCAGGAGGTTGGGAACAGCCTGAAATTATATGTCCCGATTCAGAATCAGATGGATTTCCCAAAATTACAGCAAATTTAGACGGTAGAATATGGGTCATCTGGGAATCTGGAAGGTCATACACAAACGGGCGTTCAGAAATTTATGCTGCATTCCGGGATGGCACCTGGTCTGGGGAAATGTGCGTTGGTCCTTTTAAATACTGGGATTATGGTCCTGCTATTGGAATTGATAAATATAACCGGCCGGTTGCGGTCTGGGCTGGCTGGGAGAATATTTCTGGAAATTGCCAATATGATATATTCTATAGCGTATACGATACCTCCTGGTCCGAAAGACAAATCCTTCATCCCTTGGATCCCGCATATGATTTAAGACCTTCTCTAACCAAGGATTCCACCGACTACTTATGGGTCTCTTGGGAATCGCGGAGGAATTTAAACTCAGATATATATGCAGCATATTTTGATGGAAACACCTGGTCATCTCCACAACAGGTTACATCAGACAATACCGATGAAACAAATCCTGAAATGGTTTGCGACACCCAGGGGCGTATCTGGGTATTTTATTCTAAAAAATATTCTGACCACTCAGAAATCTGGGGGAGTTACTATAACGGAACAAAATGGGTTGAATCAGGACCTATCTCTGGAAATCAGAGGATGACTTATCATCCTGCAGCAGCCCTTGGGAAGGATGGTAAAATATGGGTGGCCTGGCAAACTAATGACCCCGGAAACCCTGACATTTTCGCAAGCTATTTTGATGGAAACACCTGGTCACCACCTGTACAGATTACCGAAAATCCTGAACCTGACCTCTTTCCAGATTTAACAAATGATACAAATGGCTTGGTATGGCTTGTTTATCAATCAAAATCAAAAGATGGATGGGATATATATTCCGCGTATTGTTCAGATTCAATATGGAGTGCGCCTGAGATTGTTGCAAATTTAGATGGGGCGGATATAAATCCACAAATTACCTGCAGTATTTCAAATGAACTCTGGGTTACCTGGCAGAGTTATATAAATGGAAACTGGGAAATATTGGTTACACATAAACCTTCAACAGTAATTAATGAAGACATCGATTTAAGTTTAAAAAATAAATTCAGGGTTTCATCTACAATATTTTCTAAAAATTTAAAGATTATCACTCCGAAACCCTTCCAGGAAATAAAAATATTCGATGTTAAAGGTGCGTGTATTGAGAAGATTTATTCAGATGCAAATAAAATCGCCATTTTAGAAAGGGAAAATAAATCTCCTGGTGTATACATTTTGCTTTTGAAAAATGGTAACACTCAAATTTCAAAGAAAATTATCCTAACCCCTCACTAATAATATCCCAATTATCACTAAGTTGTCCATAATTCTTGGGTTTTAACCAGTAACTTTTTGTATTATTTTTAATTAATTCTTAGAAAGTATTTATGCCCTCGAAAAAGTAAATGCGCACTCAGCCCTTGACAACCAAAGCAAATCACGGTATATATATAAGCTTATTTATTACACTCATGAAAAACAGGAGGCCAATGGGCTTAGATAATATAAAAGATGAGTACTTATCTATCCTGAATTCACTAAGTGAAGGGGTCTGGATTCTGGATAAAGAATTGAAATTTAAGTTTATAAATGAGGCAGGAGCACGTTTTATAGGTCTACCACCTGAACAAATTTTAGGACGTGAAATCACAGAAGTACTGCCCGAAATCAATGAATCTAAATTTGTAGATTTATGCAAAAAGATAAGAGGACAGAGTTCCTCAAAACCAGCTACTCTTCTGTTAACTCTGAATAGAGGTATTAACCTACTCTGTAAAATACAACCTCATCCTTTTATTCCTAAGGGTATTCTTTGTATAAGCCGGGACATCGAGAAATACCCAGAATTTAAAGAAAAAGTGAAGGAACAGCTCGATACCATGGCAAAAATGTTAGAAAAACGCAGAAAAGCTCATCTTAAAAGTGAAGAGAGGTTTGAAACCATCGTTAAAATTTGCCCATTGGATATCCTCGTGACCCAGGATAACAAATTCGTGTATACAAATTTCTCAGTCAGCCCAATCACAGGATTCAGTAAAGAAGAAATCGTGAATCTAAAGTACTTCTGGCAGATAGTTACTCCAGAATATAGAAAACTTGTAAAAAGAAACTATGAAGCCAGACTCAAAGGGAAATACATACCCCCGTATGAATGTAAGTTATTATCCAAAACTGGTGAGGAAAAATGGGTAATAGTTGTGGGTAGCGTGATAGAATGGAAAGGCCGTCCTGCTGATATTGTAATGCTCATGGATATTACTGAATTAAAGCAGAAAGAATTAAAACTACGAGAAAGTGAAAAACAATTCCACATGCTCTTTGAAAATGCAGCTGAAGCTATCTACTTTTTTGACCCCCAAAGTAAACAAGTATTGGAAGCCAATCCTTCCTTTTTCACATATTTGGGATACAAACCAGAAGAAATATCCAATTTGAGAATATATGATTTTATTGCACATGATAAAAAATCTATCGATGAGCATATCCAATCAATACTAGATAGTGGAACCATTGTAGTGGGCGAACGTAAGTGGAGACGAAAGGATGGTACATTAATAGATGTCTTGGTATCTGCGGGAAAAGTCCCACGGAAGGGGAAAACCGTGATTTTTACAATTGCCACAGATATTACTCAATTAAAGAATATGGAAAGAGCCCTGCAAGATGCTGTAACACGTCTCAAGGCTATCCTTGAAGCCACTCCGGATCTCTTATTTATTATAAATAGAGATGGTGTTATTTTAGATTACTATGCAGTGCGGAAGGAAAACCTTTACACACAGCCAATAGAGTTCCTCAATAAAAAAGTTACAGAAGTATTACCATCAGATGTGGCTGAGCGTGTAATGAAAGCTGTCCAAGAAGTATTCTCTACAGGGGAGATGGCAGAGTTTGAATTATCTTTGAAGGTGCGGGGGGAAGTGAGACACCGCGAAGCTCGGATAGTGAAACTAAATGAGAATGAAGTGTTGGCAGTAGTAAGAGATGTTACACAACTTAAAAAAACGGAACGAAAACTCCGTGAAACCTATAAACGTATGCACAAGGGGCTACAGAATTTTACAAAAGCTCTGGCCAAGATGGTAGAAAGTAGAGACCCATATACAGCAGGACATCAAGAACGTGTTGCAGAACTTGCGGTTGCCATAGCAAAAGAGATGGGGCTGCCTGAAAGGAGACTACCAGGAATTAAAATAGCCGGACTTCTCCATGATATGGGGAAGATATCAATTCCCGCAGAAATATTAACCAAACCCACACAACTCAGTGAAATTGAGCTTGCTTTAGTTAAAACCCATCCTCAAGTAGCCTATGAAGTTTTGCGAGAAATCGACTTTCCCTGGCCTGTTGCAGAAATCATATACCAACACCATGAGCGATGGGATGGTTCTGGTTATCCGAGGGGCCTTAAAGATGACGAGATTCTCCTTGAAGCAAGGATACTTGCTGTAGCAGATGTGGTGGAAGCCATGTCCTCTCACCGACCTTATAGACCTGCACATTCTATTGAAGAGGCTCTTGAAGAACTTACAAGAAATAAAGGGAAATTGTATGACCCCGAAGTTGTAGAAGCCTGTGTTAGGCTCTTCAAGGAGAAGAAATTCAGCTTCGAATCAGTTAAGTAACTAACTCAAAATATCCCTTGGGGAATTATATTTACCCGTTGGCCCTTAGCTTGAGTCCATGCGGGCCCATGTTTTATTTTTACCCCTTTATTCCGGGCAGGGTCCTTTATAATTTTTAGGAAATGGAGGTTGATAATGGCCTGGATTAAGGTAGTCAATGAGGGGGAAGCCGTGGGAAACCTCAGGGAAATTTATATTGAATTCCAGTTTAAATATCTATCTGCACTCTTACACAATTTGATTGCTGGCCTATATAACGTATAATTAAATTAACCTTAGAGTGAGAAATGAAAAGACTTATAATAATCTCAAACAGATTACCAATTACCGTGCAACGCAAGGAAGGACAACTAACTTTCCAGGAGAGCATTGGCGGACTTGCAAAGGGCCTTGCTTCCTTTTATAAAACCCATGGTTCCTTCTGGATTGGATGGCCTGGAATAGCCAGGGAAAAAATAAAAAGGACTGAGAAAAAGACTGTTGTTGAAACTCTTAAAAAGAAAAAATGCTACCCTGTTTTTCTATCTCAGCGTCATGTGGAGCTTTATTATAACGGTTTCTGCAACAGAACCATCTGGCCTCTCTTTCATTACTTCACCGAATTTACAGAATACAGCGATAATTACTGGGAGGCATATAAGAAAGTTAATGAACTTTTTGCAAAAGCAGTTCTTGAGATTGCAAATGAAGATGATGTTATCTGGGTCCATGATTACCACCTCATGCTTCTTCCCGGATTATTGCGGAAAAAATTGAAAAATAATCCCATAGGTTTTTTCCTTCACATCCCCTTCCCATCCTTTGAAGTATTCAGACTCCTTCCCTGGAGGAATGAAATAATTCAGGGTTTACTGGGTGCGGATCTCATTGGATTTCACACCTATGACTATGTGAGACACTTCCTGAGCAGTGCCCATCGCATAGGTGGATACGAGCATTCCTACGGGCAGATCTATGTTGATACAAGACTTGTTAAGGTGGATGCCTTCCCCATGGGTATAGATTTTGAAAAATTCTATAATTCCTCCCTGGAAAAATCAGTACAGAGGGAAATCAAAAGAATAAGAAATAAAACCCACAACAGAAAAATTGTATTGTCGGTGGACAGGCTGGACTACACCAAAGGGATAATTAGAAGACTAGAAACATTTGACTATTTTCTTGATAAAAACCCTGCATACAAGGACAAAGTAACCCTGATTCTTGTAGCGGTACCCACAAGAACCAAGATTGATCAGTACAGGGTCATTAAAAAACAACTAGAAGAACTGGTGGGGAAAATAAACGGGAAACACAGTGCCCTGGGCTGGGTCCCCATATGGTATCTCTACAGGTCTCTACCATTTAAAACCCTTGCAGCACTTTATAACATAGCAGATGTCTGCCTTGTGACACCCTTAAGAGACGGCATGAACCTTGTGGCAAAAGAATACGTTGCAAGTAAAAGGGACGGCAAAGGTGTTCTCATCCTCAGTGAAATGGCGGGAGCGGCAAAGGAATTGGCCGAAGCCATTATAGTAAATCCCAACAACCGGGAAGAGATAACAGAAGCTCTCAGGAAGGCATTAAATATGAAAGAGAGGGAGCAGAAAAAACGCATTAGAAAGATGCAGGAAAGAATCAGAAGGTACAATGTAAGCCGCTGGGCAAAGGATTTCATAGAAAAACTACACTTTATCAAAGAAACGCAGTTGAAATTAAAGGAAAATAGATTGAATAAAGACGTGAAAGAGAGAATGCTATCTCATTATAAAAGGAGCAGAAATCGCCTGCTGCTCCTTGATTACGATGGGACCCTGGTTCCCTTCAAAGAAAGGCCGGAACTTGCCAGACCCGATAAAAAAATATTAAATTTACTCAGAAATTTAACAGAAGATGAAAGAAATGAAGTGATAATAGTGAGCGGAAGAGATAAACATACTCTTGAGAAGTGGTTTTTCAGGCTGGATATAAATCTTATAGCGGAGCACGGAGGGTGGATTAAACCCCGTGGTGAAGAATGGAAGACCCTTGAACCCTTCAAAACAGATTGGAAGGAAGAAATAAGGAAGATATTGGAGAAGTATGTGGATAGTACCCCCGGCTCTTTTATCGAAGAAAAGGAATTCTCCCTTGCATGGCACTACAGGAAGGTGGATTATGAACTGGGACTTGTTAGAGCCAGGGAACTCAAGGACGATATCTTCCATATAGTTGCCAACAGCGACATTGAAATTCTGGAGGGGCATAAAGTAATAGAAATCAAAAATGCAGGCATAAATAAGGGAAGAGCTGTTTTGAACTGGCTCAATAGCAATTCATGGGATTTTATTCTTGCTATTGGAGATGATTGGACTGATGAGGATATTTTTGAAATCTTACCGGAGGAAGCTTACTCCATTAAGGTAGGATGGGCACCTTCAAAGGCAAAATATTATGTAGATGACTACAGAGAAATAAGAAAATTACTTTTTGAAATGGAGGAATTGAACAATGAAACACCTTGAAGATTATCGGGAAATAGTTGGAGATAACGTGATAACCGAAATTTACCGGAAGGCGAGGAAATTATACGGAAGACATATTGTCCACATAAATTCCACATTCATGGGTGGCGGCGTGGCTGAGATGTTACTTTCCATAGCACCCCTCATGAACTACATAGGCTTAAACGCCGATTGGGTTACATTCCATGGGAATCAGGACTTCTTCACCCTAACAAAAAAGATACACAACGCACTACAGGGAGATAGGATCCACTGGACAAAAAACAAAGTAAATCTCTATTTAAATACAAACCGCAATTTCTCTATATATACCCACCTCGGAGAAAACTATGATCTTGTAATCATTCATGATCCACAGCCACTCCCTCTTATCCGATTTTACAAAAAGGTGCAACCCTGGGTATGGAGGTGCCATGTGGATCTATCACATCCCAATGAGACAGTATGGAATTTCCTGAAGAATTTCATTCTAAGATACGACCTTGTTATAGTATCCAACGAAAAATACAAAAATGATATCCCTATAAAATACAAGATAATCCATCCTGCAATTGACCCCCTCTCTCTCAAAAACATGGAACTGGACAATGAGACAATCAGAAAATATACAAAAAAATTCAGAATTCCTACGGATAAGCCTCTTATCACTCAGATCTCAAGATTTGATAAATGGAAAGACCCTGAAGGAGTCATAGAGGTATTTAAGATTGTTAAGGAAAAGGCGGATGCGAGACTGGTTCTCTGTGGGAGCATGGCCACCGATGATCCGGAAGGTTATAGAATTCTGGAAAGGGTGAAGAGGAAAGCAAAGAGGTTAATTGATAAGGGAGATGTGATATTGCTGACCTACGAGAATAATGTCCTGGTTAATGTACTTCAAAGAATTTCCAGTGTTATAATTCAGAAATCGTTGAAAGAAGGCTTTGGCCTTACAGTTACTGAAGCACTGTGGAAGGGTAAGCCGGTGGTGGCCTCGAGAGTTGGGGGTATTACACTCCAGATTGAGGATGGGGTAAACGGTTTCCTTGTAGACCCAATGGATTATGAAGGTACTGCTCAAAGGATTATTGAAATACTGAAAAATCCAGAGCTTGCAGAGGAACTCGGTAGAAAAGGTAAGGAAACCGTAAGGAAAAAATTCCTTATAACCCGCCTTCTTTCTGATTATCTTGATGTATTCAATGAATTGTTAGGGTAAGGAGGGTATTATGAGAATCCTCTATCCATTTATTCTTTCCTTACTTTTATTTATATCCTCATGTTCAAGACCGAGAGAGCTTACCTTCATGGTTGGGGGAAGTCCAAACGAGCTCCTTTACTGGGAAAAGGTTATAGGTGAATTTCATGAAAAAACAGGAATCAAAGTAAAACTCATAAGGCAACCCACAGATACAGACCAGAGAAGACAGGGAATTGTTATAGCGTTGAGATCAAAATCAAGGGATCCCGATGTTTTTCTTATGGATGTTGTCTGGGTTGGGGCAATTGCCAGCTCCGGGTGGCTTGAGCCGCTTGATTCGTATATAGAAAGAGATAATCTGGATCTTAATAAATTCTTCTCCCGGGTTGTGGATGAGGTGGATAGATACAGAGGTAATGTGATGGCACTACCTGTTTATGTGGATGGTGGTCTCCTTTACTACAGGAAAGACCTGCTCGCAAAATATGGATACACAGCTCCACCTGAAACCTGGGAAGAGTTACTTCAGATGGCAAAAAAGGTACAGGCCAGGGAACGACGGAAAAACAAAAATTTCTGGGGTTTTGTATGGCAGGGGGCAATGTATGAGGGATTGATCTGCACATTCCTTGAATTTTCATCATCCTTCGGAGGAGGTATAACAATAGATTCCACCGGAAGGATCGTGGTTAACATACCCCAGAATGTGGAGGCCCTGAAATTCATGCAGGACCTTATACACAGATATAAAATCTCGCCACCAAATACTTACACAGAGTTGAAGGAAGAGGAGGTGAGGCTTATCTTCGATCAGGGTAATGCGCTCTTTGAGAGAAACTGGCCTTATGCTTGGGGATTACATGAAAAAAATCCTGAACTCAAGGATAAAGTGGGCATAACGAAACTTCCTCACAGAAAAGGAAAGAAAAGTGCTTCTACCCTGGGAGGATGGCATATAGGGATATCGAGATTCTCTGATGTGAAAAATGAAGCGTGGGAATTTGTGAAGTTTGTGACCTCTTATGAAAAACAGAGAGATTTTGCCCTCAACCTGGGATGGAACCCCGGGAGAGTGGATGTGTATGCTGATACAGTGATAGAAAAGACAGCTCCTCATCTTGTTCTCCTAAAGGATGTTTTTGAAAATGCTGTGGCAAGGCCATCCCTTCCTTATTACTCGGGTGTTTCCCAGATTTTACAGAAACACCTTAATTCTGTTCTTTCACTCAGCGAGACCCCTCAAGAGGCACTTGAAAAAGCACAGAATGATATCGATGAATTTATAAAAAAGTATGAAGATTAAAAAGAACGGAGAGATTCGTACTGCCTACTTCTATATTTCTCCGCTCTTAACAATTATCTTACTTTTCATTCTCATTCCCATAGTGGGAACCTTTATTAATAGTCTTTACAGAGACATAACCTATCTTCCCTCCAGATTTACAGGCTTTACAAATTACGCTGACCTCATCAAATTATCTGATTTCTGGAATTCCCTCAAATTTACCACTTTATTTACCGCTGTTTCCGTATCTCTTGAAACAGTCCTTGGAATTTCCTTCGCTCTGCTTTTAAAGGAAGTCTTTACAGGAAGAAGTTTTTTGAGGACCATACTATTAATTCCATGGGCAATCCCCACAGCCATAAGTGCAAGATTATGGCAACTTATGTACAACTATAATTATGGATTGCTTAATTATTTTCTCGATGTAACACATACCGGAGCAAAGGTTAACTGGCTTGGAACTGCGCATGGTGCTTTCTGGGCTATCACCATAGCGGATGTCTGGAAGACAACGCCCTTCATGACCTTAATCCTGCTTGCAGGTCTCCAGACCATACCCGATGAACTGTACGAGCAGGCAATGGTGGATAATGCTACCATGTGGAAGAGATTCCTTTACATAACCCTTCCTCTCCTTCGTCCTGCCCTTGTTGTGGCTCTTATTTTCAGAACAGCGGATGCATTACGGATATTCGACCTTGTATATGTTCTTACAGGCGGTGGACCAGCAGGTTCTACACGAACGGTCTCCATACTGGGCTTTCATTACTTCGTCAATGGTGATTTTGGCACAGGTTCTGCCGTCTCCATCATTATATTCCTTCTCGTATTTATATTTTCTCTCCTTTATATAAGAGCATGGAGATTTAAGGAAACCTTATGAAAGAGGTATATGTTAAAAAGATCCTTATAGTAGTTGGAACCATTTTCTTCACCCTCTTTGTGCTCGCTCCTGTCATATGGATGCTTTTTGTTTCTCTCACAAAAGACCTCGGTTTTCTGCAGGGTGGTGGGGTAAATCTAACACTCTCAAATTACGTAAACATTATATCCAACAAAAACCTTCACATGCTGGATTACCTGAAAAACTCCATCATTATTTCCACCACCGTTTCTTTTTTAGTAATAATTATTGCAGGATTTGGAGCATATGCTATAACCAGGTTCAATTTTCCGGGAAAATTTACCATTCCCCTCATGATGCTGGCCATATCAATCTTCCCTCAGATAAGTATTGCCGGATATCTTTTCAAGATAGAATCAAACCTCAGATTGATAAATACCTACCCTGCCCTTATTTTCCCTTATACGGCATGGACTGCTCCCCTTGCCCTCTGGATCCTTATCAGTTATTTTTCCCAGATTCCCAGGGAACTGGACGAGGCTGCACTTGTGGATGGTGCAAGCAGGAAAAATATTCTCCTTAAAATAATTTTTCCTCTTTCCACTCCGGGCCTTATCTCTGCATTTCTAATTATTTTCATAGCATGTATAAATGAACTACTTTTTGCCCTTCTTTTAACCACCGACTACAGGGCTCAAACAATTTCCGTGGGGATAACATTATTCCAGGGACTCCACGGGGAAATACCCTGGGGAGAACTCATGGCTTCAGCTTCCCTGGTAACAGTACCCCTCATTATTCTAACCCTCTTTCTCCAGAAATATATCATCTCTGGACTTACAAGAGGTGGGGTGAAGGGATAGATGTCGGGAAGCGGAGAGCGGAAAGCGTAAAGGGGATTGGGTACTGGTTATTAACAGCTGGATATTTTTAACCCAATCACCAGTAACTAATTCACTTCACAACATCTGAGATTCTTCGTCGTCCGCCTGGGGCGGACTCCTCAGAATGACAACAAGTAATCCATTCTTCAATCGTCTACCGTCTATCGTTTCCCGTTTACCGATTCTTCCCATGCCCGCTGTCCGCTTTACGCTTCACGATATGTAAGACTCTTCCATCCACTCTCTCACCAATCTATTCAGTTTCTCATCTTTATAACGAAACTTCTTTACCACTTCCTTCAATTCTTCTGGCAATTTTCTGTATCCCCACAGGAATCTCCTCTTAGTTTCTTCTACACTATTTCTAAGAAAATAAAAGGGAAGATTTACTTCGAAAAAGGATAAGGCATCTGCATACATCAATAGGTCCGACCTTTCATCCCCACCCCATTCATGCTTTTTTACAAGATCCACCACATCATTTATAAGATCCTCATCAACACCACATTCTTCCATAATTTCCTTTAATATCCGGGCACTATTCAGTGCATGTGCTTTTTTAAACTCTTCGTAATCAGAAAAATTTTCCCTCCTGACCTTTCTCTCCTCCATAGCCCTCTCTATATCATGCCCCAGTGCGGCAATCTGGAGAGCGACATCGGCATCCGATTTCAATTTAAGAAGCCATTCAAGAGTATTTCTGGCATGTAGAGGGTCTTCAGGCACCCTTGAACGCGCTACCGTCTCTTCAATTCTTCTTTTGATACATTCCAGAGCATCCATATTCTTCTAATATTTTCAAGATTCATCATGAGAGCCAGTATTACCAGCACCACGATGGGAATATTGAAAAGTGCACCAA
>Ga0190304_1001248_pt1 | contig 11404 bp, 11 predicted proteins | sample 48700712_MG_FD_161670 | JGI IMG/M metagenome (GOLD analysis project Ga0190304, IMG submission 161670) | Hydrothermal vent sediment bacterial communities from Southern Trench, Guaymas Basin, Mexico - 4870-07-1--2_MG | ecosystem: Environmental > Aquatic > Marine > Hydrothermal vents > Sediment ... | reverse complement strand
ATGGCGAAACGGTCCATGGGCAACGTTAACAAGGTTTCCAAAGTTTTCTCTTCCTTTTCCATTGCCACGGAAGTTGCGGCAATCTGCATAGCAACCTGCAACAAAATCATAATAGTTATTGGTAGGGCTATGGACTGGGACATCATTAAACCGGAAAGCGACGCTGGGTCTACACCTTGCTTGATTTCGCCTTTAATAATGGATGATTTTTCAGTAAGCACGATGTCTGGAGCCTGAATTCTATTAAATTGGTGTACTAAGTTGTCGATTAGTGAAGCGCCTATGCCTTCAAAGATTCCGCTTCCAGTGAAGACGCTGTAAAATTTCAAAGTAGCGGTTATTGTGGAGCTGCCATTAAGGTGTTGGGTTACGTTTTCGCTAAAGCCTTTGGGGATTTCTATTATCTGTGTAGCATTATAATGAGAAAGCAGCTGTTGAACTACTTCATCAGTAAGACTTGTTACGTTTTTTTCTACGTAAACTTTAGCTGTAGAATTTAGCAGATTAACAAACTCTTGAGACCAGTTTCCTCCGTCGTTATCTATGACTAAAACTGTGGCTTTTTGAGCTTGTTCTTGGGCTGTCTGCACTGAATAACTCATAATCCCGCCTAAAACAGGAAATATTATTAATGGAACTATTATCATTCCAAGCAGTATTTTCGGGTCTCTTACAAGTTCCTTAAGCTCTTTTACGAGAATGTTGAAGAAGCCTTTAAGCAAGTCCAACCACCTTCGCAAAAACCTCTTCAAGATTTGCACTGTCAAACTTTTCCTTCAATTCCTTTGGGTTTCCTTCCGCAACAATTTTGCCCTTGTTAAGCAAAGCCACTCTATCGCATAAATGCTCAACTTCAAGCATGTTATGGCTTGAAAGCAGAACAGTCACACCATGCTCCTTAACATACCGTTTAATAATTTCCCTAACATGAAAAGCGTGCAAAACATCTAAACCGCTTGTAGGCTCATCTAAAACCGCAAGCCTAGGTCTAGTCATCAAAGCTCTAGCAACGAGAAGCCGCCGCTTCATACCCTTACTGTAACCCTTAGTCTTATCCTTCAAACGCTCACCTAAACCAGTAATTTCAGCCGCCTCTTCAACCATTCTACGCAATTCGCTCTCATCCTTAGCGTTAAACTTAGCCATAAACTCTAAATACTCCCAACCAGAAAGATGCCGGTAAGCCCCAGCCTCTTCAGGAAGATAAGTTATAATTTTACGCACTTCCGCCGCCTCTTCAACCATTCTACGCACTTCACTCTTATCCTTAGCGTTAAACTTAGCCATAAACTCTAAATACTCCCAACCAGAAAGATGCCGGTAAGCCCCAGCCTCTTCAGGAAGATAAGTTATAATTTTACGCACTTCCGCCGCCTCTTCAACAACGTCTAAACCGAAAACACGGACAGTTCCAGAAGTAGGCAATAACAAGGTGGAAACAATTCTTAAGGCGGTTGTTTTCCCAGCTCCGTTAGGGCCGATAAGCCCGAAAATCTCGCTGGGTTTAACCTTAAAACTTAGCTTGTTTAGTGCATGAATGTCGCCGAAAACTTTAACCACGTTAACGGCTTCTACAGCTAGACTCAATTTTGGAGACACCGGACCTTAAACACTTTATTAGACATTAAAAAGCATTATGCCATATTATAACGGTTTAATTGTAAAATTGCGATTGCAAGCCGTTCAGATTGAAATTTTGTGGTGGGGTAGCTGGGATTTGAACCCAGGACCGCCAGCGCCCCAGGCTGGTATCCTTGACCACTCTAGCCAGAACTGGACCAAGATACCCAGATTTCTGGAAGCTAGACGACTACCCCACTGACTGGAATTAATGAAAGTTGTTAATCCTTATTTTCTTTTCTTATCAGAGACTATTGTAGAAACTTTTAATAGAAAAGGCATTTGATATAACGGTTTACTAATCAAGGAGGAATTGGCTTAACCGATGCCTATTGAAAAGGGCTTCATCAGCGGTTTTATAGTGTTAGGTTTTGTCATTTTTATAGCTGGTTTTTTGGCGGGTATGCTTGCAGTCGCCTTAGTTTCTGTGGAAATGGATTTTGCAGCGGGTTTTATGATTTTTTCCTTAGGGTTTATCATTGGTTTGCTCGCAATCACAATGGTGTTGATAAGGCTGAAGTTTACTAAAATGGAAAAGCAGAGTGAAGGGCAAAGTTAATCGTGATTTTCGTTCTCTTCATTTTCCTTTTTCAGGCTTTTTGTGGAAACTTCTCGAATCAAAGGCTCTTTTCTGCCACCTTCTATCTCTATTTCCGCATTGGGATACTGCTGCTGAAGCTGTCTCTTAAGCATGTCTACATCTGTATCTTTTCCGACCTTCGCTCGAACTTTCGTTCCTTCAGGAGTTTGCACAACACTTATGGAATACCCGCTTTCTGGAAAACCGTCAAAAAACCTGTCCATATTGCCAAATAAAGAGTCTCCGAAAAGTTCGTCTGTTAAGCTTCTTCGTTTCTTACGGAAAGACATGGCTGCGTTCCCCCGAAATAATTGAAGAAAAATTCATGCTTAAAAATTTAATTAGTTGGCACAGACTTTAAGAAGTGTAGAAGTTTGGTGAAAAAATGAGCAAAAAAGTTGTATTGCTTATGGGTTCAGGAAGGGACATGGAGTTCTGCCAAAAAATAGCAAACCATCTAAAAGCTTTCGGCATAGACTACAAATTCCGCGTTGCTTCTGCTCACAAAACTCCAGAGAAAGTTCTGGAAATCCTTAAAGAATACGAAAATGAAAAGGTTGTTTACATCACCGTGGCAGGCAGGTCTAACGCTTTAAGCGCTTTCGTAGATGCACATACTTCGAAGCCTGTAATTGCTTGTCCACCATACTCCGAAAAATTCGCTGGAGCAGACATATACTCTTCACTTAGGGTTCCCAGCGGAATAGGCTCCTTAGTAACTATCGAACCGGAAGGCGCAGCTATTGCTGCTGCAAAAATTTTCGCTTTAGAAGATGAAGAACTAGCGAAACGGGTTAGAGAATATCAGTTAGAAAAGAAAAGAGAAGTTGAGAAAGCTGACGAGTCTGTTAAAAGCTGAAATAGGCGGAAAAGTCATGGGCAGCGTGAAAGATTTAGAAGTGATTAAAAAGCCAACGAAAGATAAGATGGGTGTTGGAAGATTCCACTTTTCCGATAGGTATTCAGTTTTTGACTGGGGAGAAATGCCAGACCACATTCAAGGCAAAGGCGCAGCCCTATGCCTCATGGGAGCCTATTGCTTTGAAAAACTTGAAGAAAAAGACATAAAAACCCACTATAGAGGATTAGTCACGAAAGAAGGAAAAATTGTAACTTTTGAAGAGTTGAAACAGCCGACAAACGTTATGGAGTTTAACCTTGTAAACGTTATTAGACCTAAAATTTACAGAGAAAACGAGAAGTTTAGATACGATTACAGCATGTTTACTCCCAACCTTAAAAATTACCTTATCCCATTGGAAATAATCTACAGAAACGGACTACCAGAAGGCTCCTCAGTTTTTAAGAGACTTGCACAAGGCAAAATAACCCTAAAAGATTTAGGACTAGACCATTATCCAAAACCAGGTGAAAAACTTTCAAAGCCAATATTCGACGTAAGCACAAAACTTGAGGAGACAGACCGTTATGTCACTTGGGCAGAAGCGCAAAAAATTGCTGGCTTAACAGACAACGAAATTGAAGAAATGAAAAACGTTCTTACGAAAGTAAACGATATAATCACTGCGGTTGCTTCTAGGGCAGGTTTAGAGAATGAGGATGGAAAAATAGAGTTAGCTTTCGACCCTGAGAGGAAACTTATGGTTGTGGATGTTGTCGGAACACTGGATGAATGCCGATTTACCTATAGTGGACTTCATGTAAGCAAAGAGGTAGCCAGAAAGTTTTATCGGAAAACAAAATGGTATAAGGATGTAGAAGAAGCAAAGAGAAAAGCAGAGGCTCAAGGGATAAAAGATTGGAGAAACATTTGCAGGTCAAAGCCGCCGCCACTAGACCAGCGGCTTAAAAGGCTAATAAGTGAAATGTATATGGCTGCTGCCAACGAGTTAACAAATCGCAAACTGTTTGAGACACCAAGTCTTGCAGAAGTTATAGAAAAATATCGAAAATATTTGGAGGAAAATCTATGATTAGAAATAAAATTAGAAACATAATTTCGGAATACAGTCCACGAAACATTAGAATAGGCGTGTTAGGCTCTCATTCAGCCCTTGAAATTGCCCACGGAGCTAAACAGGAAGGTTTCGAAACCGTCGTTGTATGCCAGAAAGGACGCGAAAAAACATATACAATCTACTACAGAAACTTATTCGACCACGTTCTACTTCTTGACAAGTTCTCCGATGTCGTAAAAGAAGACAACCTGCAAAAACTCGTCGAACTTGGCACAGTATTTGTGCCAAACCGCTCTTTCTCCGTCTATGTGGGATACGAAAACATCGAAGAAAAATTTAGCGTGCCAATCATGGGCAACCGTTACATGCTTAAAATTGAAGAGCGCAACTCTCCCAGAAACCAGTATTACCTGCTGAGAAAAGCTGGAATACCAACACCTAAAAGCTTCGGTTCTTACAAAGAAATAGACTGCTTAGCAATTGTAAAAGTTCCAGAAAAAGAAAGAAAAATAGAAAGAGCCTTTTTCTACGCCTCTTCTCCAGAAGAATTCGAGAAAAAAGCTGAAGACCGTGTGAGAAAAGGAATAATCAGCCGAGAAGATTTAGAGAAAGCCACCATAGAAGAATATGTTATAGGAGCAAAGTTTAATGCAAACTTTTTCTGGTCGCCCTTAACCGACGAAATCGACCTTCTAGGATTTGATAAAAGAATCCAAACAGACTTGGATGGAGTCCTAGACTTGCCAGCAGCGGAACAGTTAGAACTTGGAATCGCAACCCAAAACATTGAGATAGGACATTTAGGTGTAACAATGAGAGAAAGCCAAATAGAGAAAATATTTGAAGCTGGGGAACGCTTCGTAAAAGTTTGCAAGGAAGAATACCCGCCTGGAATAATAGGATTGTTCGCCCTTCAAGGAGCCATGACAAAAGAGTTAAAATTCTACGTCTTCGACGTCAGCCCCCGCGTCCCCGGATGTCCTTGTGTGGAGCCTACTTCGCCATATATGAAATACAAGTATGGAACAGAGGTGGGTCCTGGAAGAAGAGTTGCTATGGAGATAAAGAGAGCGGTTAAAGAGGATAGACTTGGGGAAATAGTGACATGATAACCAGAGAAGAGATAGCTGAAATATTGAGAAAGTATGATTTGGGAAAGTTGGCAATAGGGACGTTAGGCTCTCACTCGGCTTTAAACATTTTCAAAGGAGCGAAAGAGGAAGGTTTCAAAACAGTAAGTATTTGCAAAAAAAGCGACGCCATAATATACAAAAAATTTCCTTTAGCAGACGAAATAATATTTGTAGAAAATTTCAGCGAACTACTAAAGGATAAAATTCAAGAAAAACTTCGAGAATTAAACACGGTTCTAATTCCCCACGGCTCTTTCACAGCCTATCTAAGCACAGAAGAAATAACAGATAGACTCTACGTTCCTATGTTAGGAAACCGGCAGCTTCTCCACTGGGAGGCAGACCGCGAAAGACAGAAAAAATGGCTATCTAAAGCTGGACTTAAGCTTCCGAGAACTTTTAAAAAACCAGAAGAAATAGATACGCTTGTTATTGCTAAACTTCCCGGGGCGAAGGGTGGAAAGGGATATTTTCTGGCAAATTCTCCTAAAGCCTTCCAAAAAAAGGTTAATGAAATGATTAAACGCGGTCTTCTTGGTAAAGGAGATGTTGCTCGGATACATTTACAAGAGTATATCCTCGGCGTAAACGTTTACCCCCACTACTTTTCCTCAATCATAGGGAACGATGTGGAATTTCTTGGAGTGGATAGACGTTATGAGTCAGCTGTGGACACTATTGGGAGAATTCCAGCAGAAGAACAGCTGGAAATAGGAATCAATCCCACCTACACCATAGTAGGTAACATTCCGATTACGCTTAGAGAGTCCCTTCTTCCAGAACTAATTCGAATGGGTGATAACGTGGTAAAAGCCTCAAAGGAGATAGCGCCTCCAGGGATTATAGGGCCGTTTTGTTTGGAAACTGTGATTACGGATAGTTTGGAAATATACACTTTTGAAATTTCAGCCCGTATAGTGGCTGGGACAAACGTTGGAATAGGAACATCGCCTTACGCCTATTTGAGGTATGGCGAAAAAATGTATATGGGAAGAAGGATAGCTTTAGAAATAAAAAATGCTGTGAAAGAGAAAAGGGTTAACGAAATAGTAACATGATTTGATAGAATTTTCTTCTATCGTATTTTTACATATGCTATTATAAACAGCCGAAGTTTAGTTTTTATAATAGGGAGAGAAGGGAGTTGACCGAGGCTTTCGGATGGATATTTGTAGACTTTATTCCTCTACTTTATGAAAAGAAGAGGGTAGCAAAACAGCTTCAAATCGAAACATGGCTTGACCTTTCACAGCTTGTCAGAGAATTAGGAATTGAGAAACTGAAAAAAACGGATAAACGTGATAGAAAACCAAGTTACATAGTTTAAAGACCACAAGCCGCCAATATTTTCTCAAAATTTTCCCGCCTCTTATCAGCCTTATAAACTCTCAAAGCCTCAATTATTGTCTTTTTTTCTCTTACACCGATTTTCTCAGCCACTTTTTCAGCCACAAGCCCGCTAATGAAGAGAAATTGGCATATGGAAGTCACGTTTGAAGGCTTACGGTTAATGCTGGCACTTTCGAAGTCTAGTATAAACGGCTTGTCTTCACTATTTACAACCACATGTTTTGGCGCATGGCTTAATTCACCATGGTCTAACCCCGCCATGTCCAAACGCCAGCACTGCTCCAAAATTTCACGCAACACCATTTTTACTCGCATCTTTTCCATGGTTTTTTCAAGCCATGTTGGAAGCAGGTCTCCCTCCACATACTGCATTAAAAGGAAGTTTTTGCTAAAACCTAAAAGCTTAGGTCCAACACTAACCGAGTTCGCTTTTTTTAGCATTTCTGCTTCCATCCGCATATTAGAACGGTCAGCATCAATCCTGCGAATCTTCAAAGCCGCCTTTTCTCCGTCAACATAGGCTATGACAACTATGCCGACGCATCCTTTACCCAAAACTGGAATGTTAAAAGCCTCTTTTTCACCGCTAAACTCTAATGCGTAAACCTTCAACTTCTGCAGTTCCTTTAAGCGTTTTCTTAATTCAGTTTTAGCGAGTTTTGGATAGCATATTATTGATGCATAGGGGTTGTTTTCTAGTTCTCGGATTGGTATCTTCAATGCAGCATCCTCGATTCTCAAATTACCCTCTTCACATACTCAAGAAAAACCGAGGGATGCGTAAAGAGTAAAGAGGGTTCAGTTATGCAGAGAAGATAGCAGCCATACTTGCTTGCTAATTTACAGTTTCTATACTTCTCTCTAAGCGCCCTCGCATTTTCAGAATACCACAATTCCTTAAGATTCTGTTTTAAGGCATTACCAAGATATCCTTTAGGCACCCCCAATACACACATTGAAGTTACGTCACCATTGTAGCCTATACCCAACTGTGTAGAGAACGGATAGCACGTGTAATCTCTTTTTTCTCGGGTTATATTAAGAAACGCGTCCGTGTTAAGCACGGTTTTTCCAAACCCATTTTTCTTGTAATAAAGAAGCATTTCGGTAAAACGTCTTACGAAACTCCAGTCGCGTATTTTTAGTAAATTAGCATCTTCTTTACTCATGCTTCCCAAAATTGACCCTTCCGAAACTGGTGTCTCAAAAACAGGCTCAAAAGACGCTGTTGTGTCAAGCTCCTTTGCCATAAAAAGCAGTTTTCTGATGTCTTCTAGGCTGTGCTGGGCGGTTACAACACAGTTTATGTTAACAGCAATTCCATACCTTCGCGCTAATCGTATGCCTTCGATGGTTTTGTTTAACAAGCCGGGTAAGCCTCTAATTTTATCATGACGGGCATCTGGAAAGTCTATGCTTACATTAATGGAATCAACGAACCTATGCATTTCATGTATCCTTTTAGAAAGCAGATAGCCATTCGTTAAGAGAACTGTTGAAAAACCTGTTTGTTTGGCAAGTTTGAAAACTTCTGGGATATCTTTCCTTAACAGTGGTTCTCCGCCAGTTATTATGGAAATAACACAGCCTAAATCATAGCTGTCATTAAATATCTTCTTAATCTTATCTAAAGGCAAACCCAAAGACGGATTTTTTAATCTCCAATAGCCGCAAAAGCTGCATCTTGCATTGCAACGTTGAGTAATCTCATAACTTAGCAGAAAAGGCGTTGGATTCTTAAAAACAAAATTTCTAATCGAGCATTTCAGAAAATTTTTCAGGGAATAACCCTTAACCGAGTATCTCATGAGTTCATCAGACCTATGTATCCAGTTGAATGTTATGTACGAATTAAAGTTCACATCAATGTTATTTATAAACAACCTTACCATCTTATGACAAGCAAAATAAGCTTTGCTAAAAGCCATTTGGCATCGTAAAGTTAATAGGAGAAGACTGCTCTGTTGAAAGGGGAGTTGCAAAAATGCCGAAGTTTAGACAAACTGCAGAAATACTCAAACTCATGAGTAAAAAAGAGAACATACGTAACATTGGAATAATAGCCCACATAGACCATGGAAAAACAACCATGACAGACTCTCTGCTGGCTGAAGCTGGACTATTATCGCCTCGCATTGCCGGAGAAGCAAGAGCCCTTGACTACTTGGAAGAAGAACAGAAAAGAGGAATCACAATAAAAACTGCTAACATATCGCTTTTACATGAGATGGAAGGAACCCCGTACGTAATCAACCTTATTGACACGCCGGGACACGTAGACTTTACAGGAAAAGTAACAAGGGCACTTCGTGCCATTGACGGGGCAGTAGTTGTCGTAGACGCTGTAGAAGAGGTTATGGTTCAAACAGAAACGGTTACACGTCAAGCTCTTGAAGAAAGGGTGCAACCAGTTCTTTTTATAAACAAGGTTGACCGGCTAATTAAAGAGTTGAAGCTTAATCCGGATGAAATTCAGAAAAAGCTTATCCGCATAATCCGTGATTTTAACAATTTAATTGACATTTATGGAGAGCCGGAGTTTAAGGATAGGTGGAGAGTTGACCCGGCAAAAGAAACAGTTGCTTTTGGTTCTGCTCTTCACAAGTGGGGTTTCACCTTAAACATTGCGCAACAGAAAGGGATAAAATTCAAAGATATTGTGGAAGCCTACAAGAAAGAGGAGTATCAAGCCCTACCGCAACTGCTTCCACTACACACCGCCATATTAGACATGGTAGTTAAAAACATGCCAAACCCCATAGAAGCACAAAAATATCGATTGCCGAAAATCTGGAAAGGCGACATAAACTCGGAAATAGGTCAAGCCATGCTGAACTGCGAAGACAACGGACCCACAGTTATGTGTATAACCCTAGCTCAAATGGATCCACAGGCTGGTTTGGTGGCCACTGGCAGACTTTTTTCAGGTTCAGTGAAAAGTGGCGATCAGGTCTATCTTGTGGGTGCAAAAAAGGGGCATAGAATACAACAGGTTTCCATGTATATGGGAGCCTTCCGCGAAGTTGTCGACCAGATAACTGCTGGCAACATAGCTGCCTTGTTAGGGTTGGATTTGGCTAGGGCAGGCGAAACCCTTGTGGACGTGGCGCATAAAGATGTTATGGTTCCCTTTGAACGCATAAAGTACGTTTCAGAACCGGTGGTAACAATAGCAATAGAGCCGAAGCATCCTAAAGATTTGCCGCGTCTAGTGGACGCTATGAATAGGCTTTCCATAGAAGACCCAAATCTTGTTACTACCATAAACAAGGAAACAGGCGAATACTTGCTGAGCGGCATGGGCGAGCTCCACTTAGAAATTGCAGTCAAGTTTCTACGCGATTATGGTGGCGGAATAGACATAGTAACTTCTCGCCCAATAGTAATGTACAGAGAAAGTGTTTCAGACAAGGGCATTGTGGCTATGGCGAAAAGTCCAAACAAGCATAACAGGTTCTGGGTGCAAGTTGAGCCTTTAGAAGAGACTGTTATAGAATTGATAGAGAAAGGCGAATTAGCCGAGGAAATGGGACGTAAAAGAATGGGCAACGTGCTTTACAAGCAAGCAAAATGGCCGACAGAGGAAGCTCGAAACATTTGGGCTTTGGAGGAACATAGAAACATAATGATAGATTTGACAAAGGGCATTCAGTATCTCCGCGAAGCAAGAGAAATGATTATTGCAGGTTTCCGTTGGGCATGCCAAGCAGGACCATTATGCGAAGAACCAATAAGAGGCGTAAAAATAAAGCTCATGGACGCCCAGCTTCACGAAGACCCCGTGCACCGTGGACCAGCACAAATAATGCCAGCCATAAGACGAGCTATACTCGGCTCTTTCTTAACCGCGAAACCAGTGCTTTTGGAACCAATTTACAAGATTGGCATATCCGTCCCCGCTCAATGGGTAGGTGAATGCTCAAGCATAATAACAAGGAAACGCGGACGAATATTAAGCTCGGGACAGAAAGGCGCCTTAACAATGATTACGGGCTACATTCCAGTTGCTGAAACCTTCGGTTTGTCTGCGGAAATGCGTTCTGCAACATCTGGTCATGCCTTCTGGCAGTGCACTTTCGACCATTGGGAGAAGGCACCGGAAAACGTGGCTGCCGAAGTTATAAAACAGATACGTGAAAGAAGAGGTTTGCCGCCTGAAATTCCAAAGCCAAGCAGATTTATAGACGAAGCCTAACTGTGAAAAACCAGATGAAAATTGCTCTCAGCACATCTAACCCTTTTAATTTGGATTTCACTCTTTGTTGCGGACAAGCTTTTAGATGGGAAAAGCGGGGAGAATGGTGGTATGGCGTTGTCTCTGATAAAGTTCTAAAAATACGGCAAGAAGGCAGAGGACTTGAATTTGAAAATGCAAGCGCAGATTTTATTAAAAACTACTTTGGGTTAAACGAGGATTTAACAAAAATCCTATCGCAAATTGGCAAGGATGAAATTATTAGAAAAGCTGTTAAAGAGTTTAAAGGTTTAAGAATTCTTCGGCAAGACCCTTGGGAATGCCTAATCTCCTACATCTGCGCAACATACAAAAACATCCAGGCAGTAAAGCAGATGCTAACAGCTCTTTGCAGAAAATTCGGCGACAAACTGGAATTGGACAGTTACAGTTTTTACACTTTTCCATCGCCAGAAAAACTGGCAAAGGCAACAATAGTGGAATTAGCTAGTTGCGGTCTTGGCTACAGAGCAGAATACATATCCAAAACAGCTAAGGAAATATGCAAAACTGGTTTCGACTTTAAATGTTTAAGAAAACTATCATGCAAAGAAGCTAGAAACAAATT
>Ga0190304_1001246_pt1 | contig 11406 bp, 10 predicted proteins | sample 48700712_MG_FD_161670 | JGI IMG/M metagenome (GOLD analysis project Ga0190304, IMG submission 161670) | Hydrothermal vent sediment bacterial communities from Southern Trench, Guaymas Basin, Mexico - 4870-07-1--2_MG | ecosystem: Environmental > Aquatic > Marine > Hydrothermal vents > Sediment ... | reverse complement strand
CTTTGTGTGATTAGGGGACCGCTACCAAATAGTTAATGTGTGCATAGTGGCACGGATAGATGAATGGTCCAAAAATTTTTGATTTTGATATAAAAGGGGTTGCATAACTTTTTCATAGATGAAAACCAACTTTGAATTTTTATTTTCCCACTATTCCACATTATTTGATTACAAATTGGGTTTACTAAACCACTTTTTATCAGTATTTTACCTCTTTCTCCCACTTTTTGCGACACTTAATCAGATTTTTTGACTTTTTACACAGCCTGATGTTTGATATAGATGCGACGGGTATTTCAGGACAAAAGAAGGAAGCAGAAATGACCTGCAGCCAGAAACCTGGAGTTTATAAAGTAGTGTGAAAGGCAGATGCCTAAAGGCAACCTGTCTGCCCCTGCCCGATGGCAGGCGGGCCTGCCCGCAGGCAGGCGGGGACAGGCAGGAAGGATAGGATATATAAAGGGCGGATGCGGCATCTTATCAAGCAGAGATACTTAATTATTGTGACCAAAAGGGGATAAAATATGCTATTGGTGCCCATATAGATAGAGCGGTCAAAGAAGCCATTTTGTCTATACCTGTCTGCCAACAGGCAGGAAAGAAGATGAATGGAGACCATACGAAAATAGACATATTGCCGAGACAGTACATTGTATGGAAAAGACAAATCAGGCATTTAGGCTAATTGTGGTAAGAAGACCATATCAGCCAAGGCTATTTGGTGAAGAAGAAATTGATTTAAAGGAAAGATATAAAGTGATAGCAACAAACCTTGATTTTGAGCCAGAGGAAGTAGTCAAATGGTATGATGCCAGAGGAGAATATAGTGAAAATCGGATAAAGGAGCTAAAGCGTGGTTTTTCAATGGAAAGGATGCCTTCATCTTTCTTTAAGGCAAATGCCATATTTTTTAGCATAGGCTGTTTGGCCTATAATCTTTTTCAGATGTTTCAGCTAAATATTTTGCCTAAAGAATATAAAAAGCATCAAATAAAGACCATTCGCTGGAAGTTATATAACATCGCAGGAAGATTTTTCTTAAAGTGAGAAATTACGCCTATTCTATATTTAAAGAGATTCGCCATAAGACATGGATATTTTGCTGTAATAGTTCATAGGTAGTTTTGTTATATTGAAAAAACAGTGCAATTATTTTTTTCTAAGGCAGAAGAGTGTCTTAAGTGTGTCTTAAAGGAGCGTTTTTTGCCTAATTTAAGGGAATTGTCATAAAACATTCCTGCCTGACGGCAGGCAGGTACTTCGTAGGGGATAATTCTGGTGTTCTTTCTTAATTTTTTCTCATTTCCTTGTCAAAATACCCTTCTCCAAAAATCAATTGTGGATTTTGGGTTATATGGTCCTAGAGATTGTTACCAGGCTGATTTCTTAAAGGAAATAAGAGAATTTGTTAGAATAGCTGGCATCCATGATTTAGAAAAGTACTTAAAGCTCTATGTTTTAGCCCAGATGGAAACAAACTGGCAGTGGCTGGTGAAGGTGGAGTAACCATGTGGAGTCTAAGATAAAAATTTAACCCATCAGAAGATGGAAAGAAACACGAGGCCCCTCATTGGCTAATAGAAAATATCGCCGAGGCCTCAAATTGCCACTACATACATTCCTCGCTAACATCAACCACTACGCTATCATAATATGCACTATCCCATGTGACATTTCCATCCATTACAGTATCAATACCAAAATAAAGGGTATATGTGCCTGCTGGAAGTCCTAAAACAGGCATGTTTAACACTTCAAATAAATCTAGATAAAAAAGCGGCCCTTGGTACGCTGGTAACCAATCAGTTGTCCAGCCATCAAATGTAAAGAAGTAAAGGCCAAGTGGGGTATCTGCTGCTAGCCACCAGTCAGCATTGTTTACTCGGCCATTGTTATCCAATACAACACTAACAGTCATTGTATCTGATTGATTCAGTGTAATGGGTCCGTCGGAACTATTTACTCTAATATCAGGGATAGGTATGACCTCAGATTGAATTTCAACTGTTATTTCATCAAACTCTTCAGTTTCAGGAATTTCAACCCGAATAGTGTGATCCCCAGGAGGTAAGGATGTAGCATCCCACTCTGTGGTCTGCCATAAATAGGGATAACAAGGATGGGAGGTTGATACCTGTTCCATAGGTTTGGGTTCTCCACCATCTATTCTATAATAAACCTGAATAACTGGATTTGGATTAAACACTAATGCCCTGATTGGATTTGACTTAGAAGCAGGAACTGGGTAAGCATAAGGATTTATACCTCCAAGTTTTTTGTCTATTGGGGTTGTAATTAAAACAACAGGCCATTGATTTACGTTGACATGGGCAAGAGAAACTCCATCATTATCAACGGCGATAATGGCATATCGACTATCTTCCCACAAGGAGTTAACATTAAAAGCAAGAGATGGTAAGAATTTACCAGAGGAATCACTATTTACAAAATATGGAGGAACTTCTTTTCCAGCGTGTGTGTGTCCATAACCATATATAGACACACCATATTCACCAAGTAATCTAGAAAATTCTTCACGGCCCCCTTCTATTGCTCCCCATCCTTGTAAACCATGATGACCGAATATGAAAGTGAGATTCGCGTCCTTGTTTTCGTCTAAAGCATTTCTTATAAAATCAATCTCCTCATCACTTAAATCACCGTGACAATCATCCCACCAGTCCCAAAATGGATTAGTATAATCTGGATCAGGAGTAGCTATTGTGATAAAGTGATATTTTCCAAAAATTATCCCCTCTTCGGGACCCAAAACCCATGACCTCTGAGGTTCTATTTGTATTGAATACTGTCTATAAAAACGCAATGGATCATCCTTACTTTCGTAGTACTGATCATGATTCCCAGGGGCATCGGTATAAATCTCATCATTTATCCCATTAGGGTCTAGTATTTGTTCTCTATACTCCTTCCATTCTTTTTCATAAGGTTCATCTCTCCAAACCTCCCAAGGGATACTAGATCCACCATTCACCAAATCTCCTGCATTTATGATAAACTTAGGGTTTATTACTTGACGGGCTTCTCCTGGACCATCTCCCGTGGCCCAGTTGAGATTATCCCTGTCCCGTGAGCCACTACGTCCTATATGGACATCTGATATTAAGAGGAACCAAAAGATATTTGTGTTTTCTTCACTATAATAAGCCCTTCTGGGTTCTCCAGCAATTGCCGTAGAAAATACATAACACCCTATAATGAAAGTCAATAATGAAACAAGCAAGAAATGAATTATTCTTTTCATGCCGCCTCAATATATGATTGGAATAAAATAGTTATTCCTAAAAATCAGCGTCCAGGTGGGGGAAAAGGAAAAAATCTTTCCCCTTTGGATTTTGCTTTCCGCAAACCGTTTACTATTTTTCCCACACTCTTAGGACAACTTTCACGGTATCCTTCTAAAAACTTAATAGCTTCATTTTGTCTACCGGCATATTCTAAAATCAAGGCATGTTTTTGGATATATCCACAAACAGGCAATCCCTTAGATTTTACTATCTCTAGAAGTTTTTCACTTATTTTGAGAGCATCTTTATATTTACCTGCCAATGTATATACACTTCTTAAGGCACTATAAACTCGCTCATCTTCAGGGTTTATCTCTAGAGCCATTTTACCCTCAATTATAGCCTCTTCATACCTCCCTTCCCGTTCGTAAATACGAAGTTTCTTAAGATGTGGCTCAACTGATACCTCTGCTTTACCTTCACCATAAGTGACTAAAGCTATAGGTAATATTAATATCAGACCCAAAAACCAGCTCATTATTTTTTTAGGCATAAATACTCCTTTAATTATTAAATTATGGGGTTTCTGTGGTCAAATTGCGGTCAATGGCGTTTTTAATAAGATAAGAGGTGTCTTTATCTCCTAACCGGCCTATTTTGATCTTTACATTAGTAATATTAGAGGGCTTGTTCTTTAAATCAATAACTACCTTGCTACCACTGACCAAATATGCTGTAATTCTGCCAGTTAACTGATCCCTTTTACTCTCTTCTACCTCTATGGACAAATCCTTTAAGGCCTTGTTAGTAGCCTCCCATACTTGTTCATAAGGTTTATTATATTCTATTATCAACTCTCCTTTAATACGAGAATAGGTACTCCCACCTGCTTCTGTCCCTTTATCTTTAACAATTGTATACCCGCATCCCATTAAAAATAATAAGATAAATAAAACAATCAACCTTTTCATTAGCATCTCCTTATTCTATGGTTACTCATAAACCAATTGTAAAATATTGTCAATTCTCTTATTTTTTAGGGATATTTATCCCACTTTCCTTTAAGGCATTCACTAAATTCATATAATCTTTTTGGCTTTTGGCCTGATTAGCAAAATAATTTAGGCTAAGTAAGAAAGTAAGTATAATCATCATTATCCAGATTTTCCTTGAGGTTTTAAGTGTTTTCATCTTATGTTCTGACTCATAAAAACCAATTAATATCCATACAATAGGAATAAGAAGGGCAGAAAGAAAGGCAAGAAGTGAGATCACATTGTTAGGTAAGAAATGAGCAGAAATTGATACATCCAGCCCTCTTTTTTTCTGTATTTCCTTTTGTTCTACCAACATCTTGGCACACTTTTGGGCCAAGAACCTGGCATTAGAAAGCTGATTACTATGAGGAAAATTATCTATCAGATAGGTAAAATAATAGATTGCCTCTTTAAGCCTATTTTCATTTAAATAAATCATCCCTAGATAGTAATATGCATCATCTATATATTCACTCTTGGGGTAGTCCCTTATCAATTGTTTAAATATAGCAATAGAGGTTTTGGGCCGATTCAAAAAATTGCAAAGAAGTGTGCCTGTGAAAAATGTTGCCTTAGCCTTGAGTTGCGGATCTTTTGAATGGGAAGCTATATGCCTATAAGCATAATAGGCAAATATATACTTTTTTTGATTTAAATACTCTTCTGCTTTTTTCATTTTTGATTCTGAAGGAAGAGATAGAAATGTTTGAGGAATCTTTATTTCCTCAATAGTTGGTTCTTTGAAATTTGATAAAGAAATATCAGATTTGCCTAAAATACCCATTTTTCTCCCGTAAAAGAGAATAGCAAGAACCAAAAATATAGAAATACCCCCTCCAGTTAGCCAAACAACCCATTTTTTTATCTCTTTACTTCCTTCACGAGGTTTGATCAATGTGGTTTTTCCTCAGCAAAAAACGATGTGAAGGTCCCTCCCTTTTAAAGGAGGGACTTCCTACTTTAATACAAATACTACCTTGGCCTGTGCCAAGAAATTAGTCTTCTGGTTGTGTGTAAAAATAGCCGCGGCCTCGTCAGCATCCACTTGAGCATCAGTAAATTTTACTACACCCTTTGCCTTAATAAACATGGGATTGTTAGCCCCCCATGTTTGAAGTAAGGCCTTAGCTTTATTTTCATCATTGGTAAAGCCCCCACAACCCCTTTCTAGTAAGACAGAGCTTACAATCTTAGAGGGATCAAAAACCACTTCATTTTTATCAGTCAAAATGCGATTTACTAGGGCAGGCCTGAAATTATATCCTCTAACATCTAGAATAAGGCCATCATGGGGATTAACAATCTCGGAAGGTGGTTTCACCTCAGGCTTTTCTGGAATTGAGGCTACCTCGGTTTTTCCCATTGTTTCAGGTCTTGAAGGTCCGATTGTTTCTGGAATCAACTTTGGTTGATAAGCTGGACCAGACGGGGGTAGAAGATTTTTTTCCTTCATCAAGGGTAAGATAATATCATAAAGGCCACCCTTGCCTCTAATATAAAGCTTTAGGCAAACTTCAGCATAACCCCGATTAGGGTCGTAACGCTCTCCACACTTCATGGCCCCCTTAAGATAGCCTTCTACTGTAGTCTTGATGAGATCACTTTGAAGCATACCATCCCTGATGGTAGTAGTGCCATAGAGATGAAGGCCCTGAAGCACTTCAAGTAAATCTCTCTGTGCTACCACAGTTGCTGCCCTTATTGCCCGATAACGACTCTGTCCTTCTTCAGAACTTCCAATTACCTTGATATATCCCTCACTAAACACCTTAACAGGTTCTGTGACTGATTGCCAAGTTTCTTGAGTATAAGCAACCACCACAAGACTGACTAATAATACTAAAAAAGTGCCTAAAAGTTTCTTCATCTTTGATTCCTCCTTTTTAATAAATATTCATGACATTTCTAAGTTTCATCACAGCCAACAGTAGTTCTGCCCCATCAACATAATCATCAGGTCTGAATTCACCAGAGAGATCAGGTTCCATAAGACCTCTGGTGGTAACATTCATCACTGCATTGAACCAAGCCACATTTACAGGCACATCAGGAAAGGGTGTTTTTTCTGTGCCAAAGTATGCCGTAGGGAGTTTTTCATCTCCAATTAATTTAACTATTAAGTCTTCTAACGTTAATGCCAATTCTTTGCGTTTTACAAAAGCTTGAGGTCTGAAGAGATAGGCCCTAGTTGTATGGTCATATTGGGCTTCGAGTCCCCTTACATTCCACTTAGTAACAGTAGCAATCTCATTCTTAAATACATGATTTAAGGCATCGGCTGGTACAAAATCAGCCTTTGGTATTTGAGACTTTACTGGAATACGCCCGGCCAGAAAACGATCAAGATGAATCTCATCTACTAGCAATGCTGCCACATCTGCCCTAGTAATTGCTTCTTTAACCGCTATTTTTTTTGCCACATCGGTAAGGGTGTATTGACCACAGGCACGCACAATTTTTTGCACCTTTTTATAAAGAGTATCGGCACGGTCATGCCATTTTTGTGGTTTCTCAGAAAGCACCTTAGCAAGAGTCTCTTCTGCTTTTCTGAATTCATAGGCCTTGTAATAAGCTACACCCATAAAGTAATGGGCAGCACTCCTAGTTTGATAGTAGGGCAAATCTCCTTCATTGACCTTTTTGAGGTCAAGAGCATCTTCATAATGGCCTTTAGCCTTTTTGAGCCATTTTTTGGGATGTGCCTGGGTATAGACCCTGATAGCCGTCACATGATAAATAAATTCTTCTGCATCTCCTTCGGCCTTATCTTCACTCTTGTCAAGGTATTTAATAGCCTTTTCTAGGTCTATCTTTTGATGCTCTTTTTCTGCTTGCTTACCTGCCTCAATGGCCATCACTAATGCCTTACCAGCTAGAGCAGGACTATAAGAACTATCTAGATAGAGTGCTCGCTCAAATCGCCTATCCGCTTCATTTACATCACCTCTCTCAATTGCCTCCATCCCCTGAAGATAATGATGAGCAGGATTGTCTTCAATAGAAATAGGGACTGGTTTGGGCTTTTTAGCACATGAAACAACAAAGGCCAAAATTAGCACTAAAAAGACAAAAAACCCTTTTTTGTTCATACCAACCTCCTTCTTTTAGATTTTTTCCTCCATTTTTACCATAGCTTCTAAATAACCTTTATATTTAGCTACCTGTTTCTTTTGTGCTATGGCATGTCCCCAAATACTAAAATAATTTACAGGCAGTGTTATAACACGTTTACCTAAAAGTTTAAACCTTTCTTGGCTCAATGCCCTGGCATCTGGCCCTACTATAATACCCATAATGACAAGGGAGGATAAGACTTGACTTATATCCTTTGGTTTGAGATAGCCCCATACCGCTATGTCATCAATGATCTTTACTGTTAAGAATGTCATAGCTGTTGCTATACGACTGAAGTTTCCATCTATAAACTTTGCTATTTCTAAAAGTTTCTTCGCTTTTTTTATCTTTTCTGGTGTTACCTCTATGGTAGTAAGCGCCTCTTTGTAAAGTCTTTTTTGAATAGCCTCTTTATTTTTTACATCCCTTTTAAGTTCTGCTTTTCGCTTTTTTAGAGCAGCCTTCTCCTCCTTTGCCAACTTTTTATCTTTTAGTCGTGCTTTTATCTGTTCTAAATCTATCCTTGCTATGGCCAGTTCCTCATCAATCCTCTTAATCTCATCTTGTTTGTCTTCAGGGAGAAGTGTATAAAAAACCTCTTTAAATGTGCCTAAATGTTCCCCTTCTACTACCCTGAAGCAGGTAGGTGAAATTTGTAAGTCTACCCAAGAATTAAAGCCACCCTTTGCAAAAAGGTATGTATAAAGCATCCTCTCAGTTGATTTGTAAAAGAAAGCACATTCCTTTTTTTTCCGTTGGCAAAAAAGGCTACCAGGAAGCCTAACTTTGTACCAAGACCCTCTTCTTTTAAGAACTGTCAGGTGGCAACCCTTATCTACCTTTTCAATCACACAGTATTGGGTTCCTGGCCCTGACCTTATATTAACCCTACTGGCATTGACATAACCAACCTCAGGCGCAACTCTTGGCCTTCCAAACGAAATTAACTCTCCATAAATCCACCCCACTTTCCCTTTTGGACTACCAGAATGATAGGCCTTACTATAATAGGTACATTTACAACCAAATGGTAGATAACCAAGCACTAGCTTTGCATGTTCATAGCGACGGCCCAATGCCTTAGCAGCTTCAATAAAAATTGTTGCCCTGGTACCCATCATCAAACTTTCAAGTAAACCACTAGATCGGGCTAAACAAGTTGTATAAATCAAAGGATTATAAATTTTAAAGAAGGTGAAATCTTCTTTGAGGAGTTGGGTAAGGCATCTGTCATAGGCATCTTTATTTTCCTTTTCTGCCCTCCCAGGCTTTTTTGTATAGTGGTTTAAAAGCTCAGGCCATTTATCCTCTAAAGAAACAGGCATCCTTTCTAGCATAATTTGGTTAAGTTTGGTCATGGCAGCCAGTTCGTCTAAAAAAACCAGGTCTATTTCTAGCTCCATAATAGGATTGGTAGGAAGCTTACCTCCTTTTTCCATCAGCATAGTTGCACAACCAGTAAGAAAGAAAAAGATTAAAAGAATTGGACATATCCTTTTCATCTTTTTTCCTTTTAAAAACCTGTAGGGGTCTTATATTCTTTTAATAGCCTTTTTGTCTTTTCTTGCCTACCAAAGGAGGCAAATACAGTTTCTAGCTCATATGAGACATCACGAACAGCCCTTTGCATAGCGGCATCATTTGGTTTTAAAAATGCAGCCCGGCGATAATATTCCATGGCCTTATTGAGATAACGTGCCTGGGTAGGCTGGTCATTTGCTTCATTCCAGGCAAGGCATTCTAAAGCCACCCCTGCATTATAGATTATTCCTGCATCAGTACAGTTGGGGTTATCTGCCAATAGTTTAAGCACCTCATAGGCCCCCCGGCAGTTGCCTGCATTTATCATAGCAGCTGCCTTTTTTGCCCATGTTCCTTCCATTTTTGCTGGTCTTAGTACCCTGCTCTTTACAGGCACAAATTGCCGTATTACCCGCCGCACAGCCTTTTTGACCATGATTTCTTTTATACGGAGTTCAGAGGGCAGAGCCTCACTCTTATAATATGGTACCTCAAAGTGTTTCTCAATAAGGATAGGTTCACTAGTTGAGCACTCAAGTATACCTGCCTGTCTTATGGAAAAACTGGCCTGAAATACACCATCACGAACAATTCTATCTCTTTCTCGCTTGGTATTTACAAAAAATTGGTGGACCCTAATGCTCAAATCTGGATACTCACCCTCCATTGAGGGCACACTAACAGCATTTATAAACCTTGTGTCTCCTAGTACAGCCTTAGCATACTGGGCTATTACCTCCTTTTCATGGGAAGTGACTTGACCACTTACTGTCTCTGGACCAACATACATAAATGAGATACCACTTTTACCTTGCGTATTACAGACCAAACCCTCCTTTATAAGATTAGGGTGATATACGTTCACTAATGCCCCTGTAGTAGCTAGGTGTGTAGTTCCACAGGCAGTCATCACCAATAGGAAAAGGCCTATCAAAAATAAAAAATGCCTCTTAATCAAAATCCTCCTCTGGTATAATTTCCACTAAAGGTCAGCCGATTTCCTGCCATCTCTATAGGGGTGATAGGGAGCCCTGCCTTTTTAATTCTTCTCCGCATTATTTTTCTCACAGATGTAGGGTCTGCCTCACTAAATACCTCTATTTCCATATAACTGCCTGTCTGTCGTGAAATACGGTATTTCCAGCCGATATCCTGTTCTAATAAATCTTCAACCCTATCTTGATCTTTAGGAGAGACATTTTTAAATATTAAGACCACAAATTTCGGCCTTTTGGTACTAAACCGCTTCACAATTTTGTTAGTTAACCGGTCTACACAGGTAGGGCCTATCCTTATAGCAATACGAGCAATACCATCTTGAAGACCATACTCTCCCCCACGACTAATGGTTCTACCCCTATCCTGCACATTGGCAAAAAGTTCCCCGGTTGTTACATCATAGGCCTTAATACTGAGGCTGGCCAAAATAAGCATATAGCCATCAGGGGTCGGTCTTTTACCTGCATCGAAACTGACCAATACCACCGCATCTCCTGTTTCTTGACGGGCAATCTGAATGGCTGTTTTTTCATCAACCACCGTTTCGGCTGTTCTTCCCCTTATCCTTTTCAACTCAGAGGGTAAAAACACACGAAAACCATACTCTGCTAATTTATCCTCAATTAAATCCATCACTGTCTGAACAGCCTTTGAATTATAAGGCAGATCAAGTCCAGTGCGAGGTTTATAGACCACCACTACCCGCCGTTCCTCAAAACTTGTTTCTTGAAAGGCCCTTTGAAAACGTGGGTCCTTTCTAAACTCATCAATAGCACTCTTTAAACGATAATCATCTATAACTACAGAAAGCCTTACTTTGTAAGTATCAGTTATAGGATCCTTGCCTTCAACTAGCACCTTATAATCTTTCACATAGCCAGCACTAGCTGAAGCAATCCTATCATAAATCGTTTTTCCTTGGCCTATTTCAGTGGTCGACTTTATATATGTCCCTAATGCTTGCTCAATAGCGGTTCTTATGCCATTATTGATTGCTTCCTGTCTTGTGTGGCCTTCTCCAACGGCAGTTATTTCTATAGCCAAGACTGCCATATTCCACAATAAAACTATCCAAACAACCAAATATAAATGCTTTATAGCCCTCATTATCAAACCCCTCCCACTGATATACTATTTTTTATCTCATTGTTAACCCTTTTGTCAAGAAAAAATTGCAAGAGCAAATATCACTTCCTACGGATTTTACCCAGATTTTCTACTCTTTTACTTCATAAAGGGGATAAATGCTCTCTCTTTATCAAAGGTCACTACAAAAAGTGCCTCTGTCTCCTGTTTATACCTAGGTAAACCTTCTAACTAGTTATTATGGATTTTTGCTGTCTATTTGAATCACTTTATGTTCATGATATAATTTAAATATGAATAATTTAAAAAGATTTATTGATTTAATGGAGATTATTTCCACTGCCTTGGGGGAAGATATAGATTTAAGGATAAGGCCAGGGCAGGGCTGGTTTTATGATTATGAA
>Ga0190304_1001244_pt1 | contig 11411 bp, 20 predicted proteins | sample 48700712_MG_FD_161670 | JGI IMG/M metagenome (GOLD analysis project Ga0190304, IMG submission 161670) | Hydrothermal vent sediment bacterial communities from Southern Trench, Guaymas Basin, Mexico - 4870-07-1--2_MG | ecosystem: Environmental > Aquatic > Marine > Hydrothermal vents > Sediment ... | reverse complement strand
AGCAATTCCTCCAGAATATAAAGCGGATTACGGCGTGTATAGTGAGTTATTATTTGTATTTGTCAATGATGTGCATGAAATAGGCTACACTATAGAGTATAGCGTAGGTGTTACAGTAGATAACATTGTAGAGAAAGGAAATGAAATTAAGTGTGAGTTAAGTATAAGCGTAGAATGAGCGGGAGAAAGAGGTGATAATATGGGAGTAGAGATTGGGTATAAGCTTGTAGTTACGGTTAAGGATAAGAACGGTAAGGTTGTAGAGAAACGCAAAGTAAAAGGAAATAGTTTTGTTAGTAACTTCATAAAAGCCCTTTATGGCCTTATGTATGAAGACGCATGTAGTGATGTGATTGAACTTACAGACATATATGGAAACTCAAAGTGGTATCCAGCTTTGGACTATCAAACATACCCTATATTTAGGGTAACAGCTCAGGAAGGCGAAGATAAATACGGGATACTATACGGAACGGGAACTACACCGTTTAGTGTAGATGATTACAAGCTTGAATCACCAATACCACATGGTGATGCGGACAATCAGCTACACTACTACAGCACGGATCTATTGGCCGTTGAAATAAAAGATAACAGAGTTCAGTATGGTATACAGAGGCCAGCGGTAAACAATGGCAGTGTAGCAATTAATGTAACGGAAATTGGATTAATAGCGTTCGACGTTACTCATTATGATGAATTATGGTTTTTAATAATACGTGATGTTTTGGACACAGCAATTACCGTAAATCCCAATCAAACAATAACGGCTACGTATACCATATACACCACGTTTTAGAAAGTGTAACGCTGAATAACCAATATATATAGTTCGTAGGCTACCATATAATATGGTAACCTACGATGATGTTAAAAACGCTATAAATTCACTTAAACGGGAAGTGTTAAAATACCTATACGCTGAGACAATAAAGCGAAGATATAACGTATTCAATCAAATACAATCGAAAATAAACTCCGCTATATCGCAATTAGACGGATTAATTAGCGTTAAAGTGTATGAATTAGCATTTGGATTAATGTTAGAGAACTATTTAGTAAGCGGAGCTAATCAAGTCGGTAAAAAACACATTGAATTCACATACAGCGATGAAACCGTATCTATGACGGGATTAGACGGTAATACTTACGATAATCCGAAATTCCCGCAAATACAATTAACATCGAGTGAATTAAACGAACTAAACAACGCTATGAAGGATTTACCGTCACATTTACGTAAAGCGTTATGTATACTACGGGTTAAAGCCGAAGACGTTACGAATATGCCGAGAGATCCCGATGAAGAAGACGCAGTATTCGCTTATTACTTTGCTGACGCAGTTAATCCGATAGAACATCATGCTGTAGATTACGGAGCGGAAGTGTTCGGTCAAGATATAACGTTCTTAGCGTATATCTACGAAACGATAGATCCGTTATTAGGCGGTATAGTAACGTATAAACTTGAAAAAGTTGAATCGGAATCGTTAATATTAGGATGGTTCTGGAATGAATCCGCAAATAGATATGACGTATTAATCGGAGTAGATATTAAACCGACATTAACGATAAGCGATCCGAGTAATCCCGATAATAAACGTATAACAACTGCTATGTTTGTGTTAAACGTATATAACGCATTATCCGTTAATGGGAATATTTTAATCGATAAATACGAAGTCCCATTAAAAGCGAATAAACACTATCTTGTGATAATCGGAGCGGAACTTCACGGATTAAGAGGTATTCATATTCCGATTGAAGTCGAATATAGTTAAGGAGAGGTGATATTATGGGTTTAACGGATATTATTAGTTCGGGATTAAAATCCGCTAAATTACCCGTAATATTCGAAGAAATAGCGGATTTTCTCGGGACTAAAGACGTAACTGAAGCGATATCACGTTATCTTAGACTGAAAATCCTTAAAGCGACAGTAGGTGAGAAATGGCTGCGTGATATATTCTCGGTATTCGAAAATCCTGATATTCTTGTTCAATTACCGAAACCTAAAGCGTTACCGTATCATCCGAAGCATATAACCGAAATATTCTTCGCTACGTTACAGAAAACGATAGAATCATCCGCATATCTCGGTGAAGAGATCGGAAGCGAATGTATATCCGAGATGTTATCCGAAGGATTATCTTCGGCTTTAGAATCGAACTATAATGCTTCATTACAGACGATTCTAAACGTATGGAAGGGAGCGTTACCACCAGATTTAAGCGTAGCACAAGCGTTAGGAATGCGTATAGATAACGTTGAAACGAAATACGCTACGTCAATATTAGCTCCGACTTCAGCATTACCGTATACGATCTTAGAAGCGTTAATACAAGGAGCGTATAACCGTCTTGGACAGTTATATGCTAATCTCGATAATTCAATCGTTAATTCACTCACGGTTAAGAATACGTATCTATCCGCTCATATAACCGCATTAGGTGAGTTTATAACGTTTTTAGTGAATGAGTTAATCTTAGACGCTCAATATTTCGTTGAACGTCTTGAGAGTTACGTAAATACCGCATTAACGATAATACTCGAAAGATTGACTGCTCGATTAGATGATTTAGAAGCGTTAGAGAAACGTCATAATACGACAGATCCATCAACAGGATATCCGTTAATCGATGATGAAACATATCAAACGATGTTAACCGAGATATATGCGGATGTTCAAGCGTTACAAGATACGTTTAATCAGATTAAAACCGAAGTTGATAACTTAATTAGCGATTACGTTAGCGTATATGACGGATTGGTTAGCGATATGGTTACGGTAATTCAAAACTACATGAATACGTTCGAGAATTCGATTAATACACTAATTAACAATCAAGTATCCGCTATTAACGGATTACCTATCGTGAATGACATTAAGACAAAGATTAAGGAGATATACGAACGTATAAGAGCGTATAGACAATGTGGATTTGATTATTCATAACGAATATGCCAAGACATAGACATAGCGAAAGGGTTAGATCGGATAAACGGTTAAGAACGAATTACATCAAAGCGGTTACTCAACAATTTTTAGAAGCGTTTCATAACGTAGCATTAGAGCGAATGCGTTATTTATCACGGATTCACGATGAAATGCGTAAACGTGAACGTAAAGCTATACGTGAAAGATCTAAAGAGTTACTTGAAGCGTTAAAGAAACGTAGACTTACGATCTATGCGGTATATTCGTATGATACTTTGAGAAAAGCGAACATCGAAGCAAATATAATCGAGAGATACGGAGTAGAATTAGACGAATTATTATTAACGCTGAGCGAATATTCACGTAACGGATTTAGCGGTATACCGCCAACTGAGCCAAATCCCGATAAGATCCGTAATGTCGGAAGATTCTATTACGCTCCGTTTAATCAAGACGAAATACATACTACGGCATGTGCTATACGTTTAACTCCTAAAACCGCTCAAGTTCTCGAAGGTTTAAAAGCAGATTTCTACGTTATAGCGGTCAATACTCCAGAAGATCTAACTTCGATGATTGTTCCGAGATCTAATCCCGTTTATCACTTACTCGAATACTTACGTAAGATTATGCGAAAGAAGGGAAGACGTGAACGTCATACGAGAAAACGTAAGGCACATTTCGGAGTTATACGAGGTGATGAACAAATTCACATGGTTTACACTAATTGGCTTGAAGAGCGTTACGCTATACCGTTAAAACACGCCATTAATTGCGGATATTGTCTTAAATGGTATAACGGGATTTCTATCGGATTGCCCGAGAGAGCGTTTAGAATCGGAGATGTTAACGTTATAGCGATAATCGGGAGAAAGGGTAAAGTTACAAAGAGATTCGGTAAAACTAAAGATTGGGCCTCATTATATGATCGCTTATCAATAGTGAAGGGTAAATTTGGTTAGAATTATGAGTGTGCTGGGAGAGATATTCGAGATAATAGCGGAGTTAAAGAAAACATTTGCTTATCGTTACGATATTCCGAATATATACGGTATAGCGGATTTTAGACGTAACGAATTCATATTCTACGGTAAAAAAGCGATACGTGAGTTTATTAAACGTCATGAACCGTATAAATACCCGTATCGTAAGACGGAATTAGCTTCGAAGTTAAGTAAAGCGATTATGCTGTTGTGGATTTATCCCGAATTATTCAATGAACTCGATCAAGAAGTTACCGCTATATATAAGGAAATAAAGGGAAGTGAATGAAGGTGAATTTTGTCAATAGAAGGTTTAAAAGATGGAGTGAAGAGGAAATAGAGATTTTAAGGAGCCTATACGGTAAAATCCCAGCTCATGAGATAGCTAAAATACTAAACCGTCCGATATACGGAGTATACTACAAAGCTAACAAGCTAAAGCTTAGAAGTAAGCTTCATGGTTCAAATATACCCAGAATATTAAAACCTTTTATTCACAAAATTTATGAAAACTATATAAAGGCTGAGGATTAGCTTATAACATGGGTGTGATATATGATGTCCATTTGGGTATATTGAGCGAGGCAGAGCTGCCTACAAGATTTGACGAAGTAGCGGATGACTGGATGAATACTCTTAAAGCTAAGAGAGCTAAGATCATAACAAACCTTAAAGCTGTAATCCCAGATGAAGCAGCTTACATTAGTAAGATCGTGGATAGAAGCAATACGGAATACAGCAATTTCATAAGAAGTGATCATCCAAGGTATGATGAAATCATGTTAAAGAGGCAAATCAAGATGGAAGCGGCTAAGAGTGATTACATAACAAACAGAGATAACGCTTTTGCTGAAGGCGGTAAGTTTGAAACGAGAGTAAGCGAGAGGAAGCAGTTCTTTAGGAGAAATGCAGTAATTATTTGGATGGTCACTGGAGATAGAGATAAGATTTATGGACCTACTCCAAAAGCGAGATATGCACTTGAAGGTAAGAAAGCCATATTAGAGGAGCTAATAACCTCAGCGGATAACTTGATAACTAATACTGAGCTAAAGCCATTCTTCAAGTATAGGAGATATGTTCCATCAGTTGTAGCTACGATTAACAAATGGCTAACTTACATAGCTTATGCTCTTAAAGCGGGATGGAGCGACTCTGACATTAATAACAAAATAGCTACTAAAGCTAACGATGAATTAGCTGGTTACGTGAACTCAGCTATGATGAACCCAGACTTAGATCCAGCTAATTCAGCTATAAAGATCGAGAAAGATGCAAGCACGGGAAGATGGGGAATCAGAATAACTGAAGCTACTCCAGCTTAGCTAAACTTACGTAAGCTTTTATTCTTTCATTTTTATGAGCTTAGCTGATTATTTTAAAAAGCTCTTTTCAGCTATTAGCTTTATTCTTAAGCTTGAGAATGAGCTTTCTCATATTAAAGCTGATATTGATAGCTTGAGAGATGATGTTAAAGAGCTTAGAGGAGCTTTCATGAGATTAGAAGAGAGAATAGATAATTTATATGAGCTTATTATAGAGAAGCTGAGATAGCTTAACACAAGCTTTTTATAGCTTAAGCTCTCACTCACACATATGAGTCTGCTAAGTAGGGGAGAGCTTGATTTTCTATACAATCCAGAGATATATTCCCCAGACTACAGAGACAAAATAGCTTACAGAATTAGAAGGAAAATCATTGAATTCTGCAGAGATATTGAGCTTATAGCTGAGAAGAATCCACAAGTATTCCACAGCTCTACACTTTATGCTTTAGCTAATACCCTACATTATGTTTTAAAAGCCCTTGAAGCTCCAGATCTGGAGAAAGAGTTTAAGGAGATAAGAAAAGCTATTAAGTTTTTGAAAGATTACGGGAAGGTGAGAAAATGAAGGATGTTAAAGTTGTAGGATATGTTGAGCTTTTTAAGCTTGAGCCTGATAAAATAATAGCTATAGATACCGAGATTTATTATAAATACTTAGCTGAGAAGAAGCTACTAAATGAACTTGTAGACTACATATCCAAGACTTATCAAGGAAAAGAAAGAGATTTCGCATTCTTTAGACTTGGTAAGCTTGTAGGATGCTTGGACACTTTATTTAACATGGAATACATAGCTACAAGGCTCGATGACATAACACTAATAGCTAAAGCTGGAGGTAAAAATGCCCTTAGAGCTTTTCTTAGACAGCTATTAGAAGAAGAAAGGAAAGTCGCTGAGGAAGAAAAGCTTGAAGCTAAGTATAATGATCTTTACTTCGGTTAAGCCTTTTTTATAGCTTCTTTTTTATTTTAAAGCTGTGACCAAAAATCTTATATACTCCTCTCACCTATAAGAGAGTGAGGTGAGTGAGAGATGAGGTTTGAGAGAGCTGATTTGGTTTGGTATAGGAGAAGAGTAAATGAAGTAAGTAACGAGCTTGATAAGCTTAAAGAGGAGATAAGCCTATACAGCTTAGAAGATAAGCTTAGAGCCATCTTAGTAGATATATCAGCATATTGTAGAGAGAAATGTAAGGCTATTAAATGCTCAGATTGTCCGTTAAGCAGAGCTATAGGTAAGCTTGAGAGCTTAGACGCTATAATAACAAGGATAAAAGCTAAAGAGATGGAGCTAATAAAATTAATGGCAGACTACTTGGAGAATATGTTTGATGAAGAATATGAGAAAGAGCTTAAAGAGCTTGAAGAGGTGTTAGATGATGGGGAAGAGAAGTAAGCTTATTGAAACAGTTTTAGATAACTTAGCTCACATCTATTTTTTCATTGAGAGCTTAGAAGCTGAAGAGCTTAATGCTTCAGATAAAGCTCAGCTCATAAGCATAAGAAACTATGCTATCGGAATAGTGAATGAGATAAACAAGCTGTTGGGTAAGATTAACGGATTAAGATAAGGTGATAGCATGGCTAACAAAGCTTATGCTAAGGGATATAGATTCGAAAGAGAGGTTTTCAAACTTTTTTCAAGTAGTGGATTCTACGTTATAAGAAGCTCTGGAAGTCACGGAGTCTTCGATTTATTAGCTGTTAAAGACGGTATACCCTACGGAATTCAAGCTAAGTATAATAATCACATCTCAGCTATAGAAAGACAAGCTATGATAAACTGCTATGAGACTTACGGGATTATTCCCTTATACGTCTATAGAATGAAGGGAAAACCCATCCAAATAGTTTGTTTACTCAACAATAAAGTTATTAAGCCCGAAGAGCTTACAAGAATTAATGAAATATGCGGTAATGCTCACGTTAAAAAACTAATAAAATTGAATGGAGGGAGAAAAGATGAGTGACGGCGGGAGCGAGCTTGAAGCTTTAAGCTGGGTACCACCTTATGTTAAAGCTGTGAGGAAGATTGATAAATTTTATGGTATTCGTAATGGTAAGATTGTAGAGATAAGCATAGCTGAAAAGCCTAAAGATCTTTCTAAACTTTTTGAATGGATTGAGCAGAGAAAGCAAATGGGTAAACCATTGATTGTGCATAGAACTTATTTAGTTCAAGCTAAGTGTTATGCTATTTGCATCCAGCTGCATGAAGAGCATGCTCCAGTCTTTATAAGCTTACCAGAGCTTGATGTTTACATTAAGAGAACATTCAAGCAGAGAGCTTTATACAATTACACAGCTTTGAGGTATATACTCTATTACTGCGGCTATAAGCTTAAGTATAGAAGCTTAAATATAAAAGCTCAAGTTAATAAAATACCCAAGCTTAAGCAATTAGATCTATGCCGTATTATATAATTACGGTTAAAGCTCCTAAGGAAACAGCTGAGCTTGTTTTTCAGCTTATTTGTCACTATTTTAAAGCTTATGTAAGAGCTGAAGCCTTTACGAATAAGCCTTATGAGCATTTACATGCGGTTATAAGCGTTAAAGCTGAGATAAGCTATAAGAAAGCTCATAAGCTTGTTGAAGAGCTTAAAGCTGAGCTTGGTAGTTTTTGGTTAGCTTTTAGAAGGATTAGGAAGAGAGAAGATTTGAAGAAAGCTGAAGAGTATGTTAAAGCTCATAGAGGTGAGAGTATGGATAGAATTGAGAAGTTAGAAAAAGAGGTTAAGGAGTTAAAGGAAGATGTTGAGTATATAAAAGAAGCTTTAGATGTATTGCTTAAGAAAGCTGGATTAAGTAAGCTATTAAATCAAAAGACAGCTGGCAAAACTAAAGCAAAGCCAGAGGGAAGAGCTGAGCTTTATATAAACAACACCAAAATAAGCATAATCGAGTCTAAGAAAGATGGTTATAAGCTGGTTATATTTGAGCGTAAGAAAGACAGCTTCAAGCTATGGCTTAGTAAAGATGATTGGAAAGTTCTAAGAAGGTTTGTGGACAGCTATATAGGTTTTAATTCAGACAGAGCTAAGAGAGCTGGTAAAACCAATTTTAGGATAATAAAAGGAGGTGAGTTAGGATGAATAGTAGGAAGGTGAGATTGTTAAGAAAGTTAAGAAGAAGGATTAAGATACTACTGGAAGAGTTAAAACACTACGAATTTAAGCCTGAGAACTATATTCACGTAGATACAACTCCGTGTAAACTACTCCGTGCCATCAGAAATTACTTTAGAGTAAGATTAACAAAGAGAGATTGGAAACTGTTCAACTTAGCTATCGATTTAGTAGAGTTAAGAGATACGGCAAAAATGTATTCCGACACGAAATGGACAAGACATAGGCTTGATTATGAACAATGGAAGACATTTGTGAAAGATTACGCATATAAATTAACGGAGAGTGATAAGAATGAGTGATTTACCGTTAGTTAGCCTAAAGGTATATGTAAAAGATCTGGGAGTTGAAGAGATTATAGGGTTTAACGCATACGATGAACAATCTCAAAAAGCAATAGCAGAAATGTTAAGAAATGCTCAAGATAAGTCAGCTTTCTATAAAGCCGTTAAATATAACAAGCCATTTATCTTTAAGCTTAACGGAGTTACAATAGATGTATTTAACGACCAAGCTATATTAAGAACACCATGCGGTTTTCCGATAGTCTTAGAAAATTTGACAGATGAAGTAATAGAGATTCTGGAGCTTAACAGAGAGGAAACGGTATATATCAAAGCTAAAGCTGAGAAAGTAGTAGCTGGTAAGAAGAAGTATCTTAGAGCTACAGATGTTCAGTTCATTATAGGAACTGTAGATTTAGATAGAGCTAAGGAGCTGCTTAAGGAGTATAAAGCCTATGAGCTATTAGCATTAGGATTTGGCTACAAGCCTGCTCCAGAAAGCTATGGCTTGTTAATTCCCAGACTTCTCCCAGTTTTCAAGCCTCAGAATATACCTATGCATGTAATAAGCTTTACTCCTCCAAATACTGGGAAGTCTACTTATGCTAATTTACTGGAGAGAGTATGGTCAGCATACTTCTATACAGAAACTCCAAGCTTAGCTCAGCTTGTAGGAGATGCCCGATATAACAGCTACGGAGTAGCATACTATTACAGAACCCTCATTTTCGATGAGTTTGATAAGCTGGGAAGCTTAGAGAGACAAAAGTTAGAAGAGCTGTGGCGGGTTCTACAAACTGGCATGGAACAAGGAGTATGGAAAAGAGGTGTAAGCAGTAAAGGTGAAATCAGCTACAGAAACACAGTAAGCTTACTATTCTTTGGCAATGTAACAGATGAAGACATTCTAAACTACACAAGCCAAAGCTTAACTACTAACCACAAAGAAAGGCTTGAGACATTGATTAGAGAAAAATACCGCTTAGCTACTAAGCAGTTCATGGATAGAATTACCTATGCGGAATATCTTGTAAATACTCCTACTACGGATGAAATACTAAATACCAGAGATGGAGAAGTAGTTTACTTAGATCCTAAAGTCACAAGAGGGCTATTAAAGCTGATAGATCAAAGATGCTTTGAAGACTTTAAGAAAATAGAAGCTAAGAAAGCGGGAAGAAAAGCTCATCAAAAGAATGCATTCTTTACGGTGCTTTACCATTTAGGCTTAGAGATCAGCTTAGAAGAGCTTGAAGCTTTGTATAATGGTAGTAAGACATTCTTAGACTACTTTACAGCTGCCAAAGAAGAAGCTAAAGCTGAGAGTAAAGAAGCAGAGGAAGCTAAAGCAGAAGAAGCTGAGATTACAGTAGAAGAATGGGATATGTCTAAGGTGATAACATGACATGGGAAGAGCATATATTAGGTGAGGAAAGAAGCATAGATTTAGCAGTAGACTCAGCCATTTACGATTTTTTGGCAAAGAGAAAGAAGGTTTATGCTGAGATTCAAGTGACAGATCTATGCTATTGTGTTAGAAGAGCTTACTATGAAAAGACACTTGGCAGACAGAGCAATAACAGCAATTGGAGCTTGTATGTTGGTATATTAGTCCATGATACTTTATTACAGCATTTAGCTGATATGCTGGGAGCTGAAGCTGAGGTATTAACAGTAGAAGTGTTCAATATATATGGAGAGCTTGTTAAGGTATATGGCATGTGTGATATACTGCATGAGAACTATATTATCGAGCTTAAGACTACTAAATATATACCTCAAGAGCCTAAGTATAGCCATCTAATGCAGCTTGAAGCCTATCTGAGATTCTTTAAGAGAGATTACGGTTATCTGCTATACATAGAAAGAGACAGCGGAAAGAGAAGGATATTCAAGCACCACAGAGATGACAGCTTGTATGAAGATTTCAAGCATAGGCTAAAAGAGCTGTATACAAGCCTAAGAGATAACAAGCCTCCAAAAATAGTAGATAAAAGCTACTGCAGCTTCTGTGAGTATAGAGATATTTGCAATCCTTAGCTTAAAGCTTAAACTCTTTTATTTTTAGCTCCTCAATCTCAACAAGCTTCATATATCTATTAAGTTCTTCTTTGCTAAGCTCCTTACCTCTAAGCTCTCTTGGAACTTCCAAGCTGATTAATATAAACCTCTTACCCATCTCCTTAAGTAAAGCTATAGCCGTAATGGGTAAGTTCCCTATTATAACATCATAGTCTATAAGCTCCTCTAAGCTATTAACATGCTCCTTAACATCTATATCCCCAAGCTTCTCCCTAAAGTAGTCTATAGTTCCCTTATGCCTTGACACTAATACAAACCTCATGTGAGTTAGGTATAGCTACAAGTATATAACCTTAACCCTTAACCTAAATCACCTATACTCAAATCTAACCTTATGCTTATACAGCTCAGCATGCTTTTTAGCTTCCATAAGCCTATTAAACTCAGCTCCACAGTCTACACAGTAAGCTCTAATAAGTTTGGGAATTCTCCAGACTATCATAATCTCATAGCTATAACAACAGCTTATAAGCCTTCTCCCCTTACTTACTTCAGCTCTTAACATAACACTCTTCACATCTTTAGTAACACTCCTTATGCTAACTTAAGCTCAATCACTACGGTATTTTAGAAATAAGCCATAAGAGCTAAAATCTCAGCTATTAAAGCCATTATAAAAATCTTATACTCTATACCGCTCGCCTCGCCTCGGCTCAAATATTTACCAGC
>Ga0190304_1001242_pt1 | contig 11418 bp, 6 predicted proteins | sample 48700712_MG_FD_161670 | JGI IMG/M metagenome (GOLD analysis project Ga0190304, IMG submission 161670) | Hydrothermal vent sediment bacterial communities from Southern Trench, Guaymas Basin, Mexico - 4870-07-1--2_MG | ecosystem: Environmental > Aquatic > Marine > Hydrothermal vents > Sediment ... | reverse complement strand
TTCTGGATATTTGGCATCTATATAATCTGGGAACCAAGCATTACCTCCCGGTGTGGTGTGTATAGCAACATAAATGTTCAGGTAATTCCATCCGCCTTCAGGTATTTTTTGGTCGACAGTTACATTAAGAATCAAATGAGTCCCGTTGGAGGATGCATAGAACTCTTCAATGTCTTGATAGGGTCTCAGCGCAAAGTCGCCAGTCGAGTCCAATAGGACTGTTTCAATTACTACAATAAGATGCGATATACTACCGTTGAGATTATCATTATCCGTTACTGTTAATGTCACCTTGTAGATTCCAGGTTCAGAATAGCTATGAGTTATGTAGGGGTCGGTATCAGAAGTTATGGTTCCGTCTCCAAAATCCCATTCATAGTTGACTATGTAGCCGTCTGGATCTTCTGATGCAGATGCATTAAAACTTATTGTTTCTCCAACTTTCGCTATTACTGGAGAAGCCTCAAATGATGCATGTGGATTTTTAAGCGGTAACTGACTGAAGTCTATATCAGCATACCCCTCTCCCTGGATATTACATAATAATGTAGGAGTCCCAGCAGTTGCATTATAGTCACTCCAGTCTAGAGATTGAATTGAACTATTTGTGTAGAAGGCAGCATCATATGCATCACATTCAACCCAATCGTTAGTGCCTGCGGGAGCACCGCCTCCGCCATGCCACTCACTCGCTACTTCATCTATTTCCCGGAAATTTTCATATTCTTCAAGACCAACGTACACCATGAATCGCCAAGTTTCACCCATTGGAGAACCTATCTTACTTTGGGGAACCGAGACTTCAATGACATTGTATTCTTCGCTTCCTTTGACCGTTATACTCCCAAGATTGTTAAAGTTCTTATCTAGAACGTATGAGCCTCCGCCTTTGACTACAATGGCGTATTCCCACCAGCATGAAGAATTGAATTTCGCGTCCATATACTGTGCAGTCCACTCCTGTCCAGAAGCATCTACTCTATCTTGATCAATGTGAATAGTTACTATGGGAACACTGAATCCCTCAGGTTTTCCGAAGGCATTTGAGACATTAACCAGCTTGATTAGGAAATATACGTTCTCTGAATCATAAGTTATTCTAAATTCAAGTAAGTCGGCCGTGTTGTTAGCTGTGCCAAAGTAAGTGCTATTTAATGGGTATGTATAATCACCGTCGCCAATATCGTCGTTTTCTGCGTCTTTCCAAACATACTCGCCTACATCACTGTAATATTTTCCAGTATTTACATCTTGCAGAGAAGTATCCGCAAGCCAGTCGTTTGGATTTCCGTCAACTGTTATGCTACGCCCATGAATTTTCGGGATGAAAACAGCGATCGGTATAATGCTTAGAAACAGAATCATTAAGTACAAAAAAGCTTTCCTGTTTTTCATGATCTTTCCCTTGAGAAGAGTGCAATTCAACATGATATAAGCATTATGGAAAAATTTTCTGTTAACACTATGGGTATCCTACTTGTATACGCGCGAAAATTAAATCGGCCAATTTACTGGAGGACGGTTAATTGTACCTCCTTGTTCAGCTGGAGCAACTACTTCAAGAGCACCGTCTATTAGCACGTTATTATCTATATTAGTCTCTCCCAAAACAATTGAAGCTTCAGCCCATGCCATGTAAGAGCCTACTTTAAGGTTGCCAGTAAAATATTCGATCTGAATTGTCATGTTTTTAGAAGCGTTAAGAAAGATTCTTTCCGTAAGGATCACAGTCTCATTTAGGAACACTTTTAATACAAATTCTTCCGCCACGTTTCCTAGGTTGGAAACTGTAACGTTCATATGCAGCAAATCTCCATGATTAACCGTAGTAGATTCTAAAGTTATGTTAGCAATTGCTACGTCATGGAAGTTTACCTGGGGCGTAACTTGTATTGAGCAAATACCTGGCCCCGACTCTGCCATTGAAGTTTCGTAGCAACGGATATTCACTATCGTTATGTTTTGTATTCCTTCAGCATGAGGCTTATAACTGCAATTTTTAACCCCGGCGGCCAGCATAGTCACGTTGACGTAAAAAGCACCGTTTTTAGCTTCGCCATAAACTTCGCTTATTGAGACTACATACCGATAATAGTTATCTGGAAAACCGCTTGGAACATCCCTTCTTATCGAAATATTCAGCGGAAACGAAAATTCTTCTCCATCAACAAATTTAGCTGTATAATTGATGAATGTAAAATTCCAATGTGTACAGTTGGGATCGGATTCGTTGTTGTCCCAATAGAAGGTAATCGAGAAGAACCCCTTTTCTTCCTCATCAAATGACATTTTGAATGAAAGATTAAATAGATCATTAGATGGAACCGTGATTGTGGATCCTATGGGGGATGACAATATCATTGGAGATGCTTTGGGAATATTTATATAGATTAGAAATCCGGTGGCTCCCAGAACCAGTAACATTATCAAGGTTATACATTTTCTCTTCATGGTAATCCCCCTGGCGCATAGGGTAATTGAGAATCTATGGCGACTATTTCTTTCATTAAGCAAATTTTTTCCTCTGAAGATGCTGTTGCCCATATGCTTTTCAGGTAATTCAATCTGTCATAGAGATTTTCCTTAGATATAACTAATGTTGTTAAGGTGGAGATTACTTTTCCTTCTGAATCAAGCATTAAAATGCTGACACATTCAATGGGTTTTTGAAGTGGATGCCATATATCAGCCGATATTATAATCCAGTTGGGGGTAACTCCGGTCCATATTGTGAGGTTCGCTTGGGGGCTTCCATCATACTTGTAAAATGCTGCAATAAGTTTTCTTCCTTCCGCAAATGATGTATTGATATTAACATGTAATTTATATAGTGTTTCAAAGGATAATTTTGATGTATCCTCTAATGGGCCAGCGATTAGGTCAAAGCAGAATTTTGTATTTAAGCTTTTTATCTCCACCATCTTTGCAAATGTTAGCGTCCAAGAATAAGAATAGGCGGCTCCGGGATATTGCCAAGCGACAACTATAGATGTATTTGTAACGGTGTTTCTCCACCCCATATAGCCTTGACCGCCGCTGCCGAGAAGCTTCAAAACATTTTTTCCGTAATAGAGGAGAGTGTATAGGTCAGGGCTGAAACTTCCCAATCTGACATAAAGAGTCCCAGAATGCTTTAAGTCGTAGTTTACACGTATACCGTAACTTCCCTTTGTTAGTAGCACTCTCTTAGTTATGTAACCATCGGGACTTGTAGCAACGGCTTGCGCATGGGTTTGATTGAGAAAATCTATGCTAAGCGAGTAAATGTCATGAGAATAATCATGACTGTTGAAGGTGTACCATTTATCGGTTAGGGCGCCTACATGATCATCGTCATTGTAATCCCCTTCCGTTCCTCGATATTCAACCATATAGTTTCCAAGCTCTACTCTGCCGTCAATTGTTCCAATAAATACTATTCTACCTCCAATATGTTCCATGACCATGAATAATTTATCATTGCATAAGACCAGCTCGTTACTTCCGTCATCATCAACATCTTCCCAAAAGATTTGGGGACAAGAAGGTGGATTCTCAGCCCACTCGGCCGCTTTTGCCAGTATCATCGCGTAACGTGAATGAGCCCATATTTCTTTTCCCCATCCGGCCAGGTCATCTCCTTCATGCCACCCTGTCTCGTAAAGATTTGCTGCAAGAACCCACATTGCAAGTTCCCTGAATCTTCCTGCTGCTGTAGAAAGATTGAAGCTTGACTGATAATTTAGGGCTGAAAGAACATCCTTCCATAGAGTTTCAGCAGTTTTTGTGCATCCGTAGGGTTTCCAGTTTTTGAAGTCGTTATACCAGTTGTCATACGTTCCTCCAGTCCAATATTTTAGCGCACCGTAGGTGTCCTCATAAATAGTTATTGTTCTTCCCGAGGTCGGTTGGCTATACCAGTCAAGATAGTCACTGAGTTTTACGACTTGAATCCAAGCTTTCGCTCCCGCTATCCATCTTATAAGTGAATCATAATTATTCGGGTTACCTTGAGGCCAGTTTGCAACCCCCGCGGCTTTTTCCCAGTCATCTCCGTAAACACAAATTTGCCTCTCGTCTCCAGCTCTGACGATTGCAGCCCAGTGTCTTTTTAGGTCTAGATGCCAATCACTGTTTGCGGAAGGAACATCTGTCCCATACCATTTTTCGCAGATAAAGAATGCGTAGAGATTGTAAACGGAACTTATTTTATGGGTTAGGTGATAATTGCCGCAACTACAATAATCATCATGGTGAGTTTCCCCATCAAGAATTACAGCCTCGTATCCGGCCTCTACAATATCGTTATCTATGAAATACTTCCAGACTCTTTCTGGAATCCAAGCAACTCTAGGCGTATAATTAAAGTAGAACTGGCAGAGTTCCTTATGTTTATTTAACGCCCATAAGTTTAGAGGTTCATCTAAGTAGGGCATTATGTGTTCTCCATAAACTCCGCCAAGAATTTCAACGAGGCCCTTTGAGGTTAAGTTTCGAATTCTTTCAAGAAATGAAGGGTTATTCCAGGCTAATCCAGTAATTAGAACTCCGCTAAGGTGAAGATTTACTGGCAAATTGTACGTTTCATGCGTATCTAACGTCCTATAAAAGCCGTGACCCAATCCGTCATCAACTACGCCTCCTGAAAATGGATTAATGTGTTGATTTCCATGGTGAACAAATGCTAACTTAGCAGTTATTGTCGAAGAATCGGATGAGACCGCACTGTCCCAATATCCATCGGTTAAATCATCATTTGGAGCGATATCCCAAAGGCCAGACTCCCCGTCCTTTACTGTGGCTACTCTTATGTAAACAGTCTCGCCGTCACTAAATCCATAATTGGCCGCGGTATTTTTACTGATGTTAAGCGCGAGCATACCTTGAAAATCATGGTAAATCCAAGTTAAACCATCGATAACGTTCCAATTCAAATCGTAAAGTTTCCCGCTTGAACCATTGTAAATTGCCGCGCATAATTCCCATTCCCAACCCCTAACTTGACCATCCCAAATGTAATCGGGAAGATAAGATTGGCCTCCAGCCTCAAAATCTATCAGGACATAAACATTCATGGAATCATAATTTAAGTCTTGAAGCTTCAGGAAATCCACCCTAAAATAGAGCGCCATCTCAGCTTCGTAATAGTAAACTGCAAGGATATCCCTAAAGAGACAACCTCCAGCATCATCCGTTGTGTCCACATATTTGCAGGTTCCAACAGGCCAAAGAATAGGGTCTGCTGAATTAAAATTATTAGCAAAAGAAGCTGACTCTTTTTGAGTAATAAGAGGCAATATGGGAAAAACCATCAAAATAATACAGAAAAATGCGAGTAGCATGTAAATAGGTCTTGTCATTAGGCGTGCCTCGCTAACTATATGGGGAACCTCTTTTATTTTGTTTACGGGTAAGCAGATTTTTCAACCTAGATTATTGCTTCACCAGTCTTTTTATCAAATAAATGTAATTTATTGTAATCAAAAGAAAGCCATACATCTTTTCCTATCTCTAATCTGAAATCGGGACTTTCTTTAACTTTGATCAATTCATCGTTAACTTTAATGTCTATTATCACCTCTGAGCCCAGAGGTTCTTGCATAAATACTTTACCGTGAATCTTTCCTTCAGATTTATTTACAAATTTTAAGTCTTCTGGCCGTATCCCAATTACTACTTCCAAGCCCTCTTTACCCTTAAGAATATTTGCTAAATCCTCTGTTAATTCTAATTCGAAATTCTCGGCGACCAGAAAGAGCTTTTCTTTTTTAGCTTTTAAACTTGCTGTTATAAAATTCATCGGCGGACTTCCGATAAAACCTGCCACAAACAGATTTTTGGGATGATTATAAAGTTCATCCGGGGTTGCAAGTTGCTGAAGGACCCCTTGAGAGAGAACTGCAACTTCATCCGCCATAGTCATAGCTTCAATTTGATCATGTGTTACATAAATCGTAGTTATTTTGAGATGCTGCTGCAGCCTTTTTAGTTCAGCTCTCATGTAGACGCGTAATTTTGCGTCTAGGTTACTTAACGGTTCATCCATCAAGAACACTTTGGGCTCACGGACTATAGCTCTTCCTAAGGCAACTCTTTGCGCTTCTCCTCCGCTGAGCTGCTTCGGTTTCCGATCTAGAAGATGCGAAATTTTTAACAGTTCAGCTACTTCTTTCACTCTTCTTTTTATTTCATCTTTCGGCACCCTTCTCATTTTCAGCGGAAACGCTATATTTTCAAAGGCGGTCATGTGGGGATACAATGCATAACTCTGGAAGACCATGGCTATATCTCTCTCCTTTGGTGGAAGGTCATTCACCAGTTTATCTCCAATGTAGATTTCGCCTTCATCTGGAGTTTCTAGACCAGCAATGCAGCGGAGGATTGTTGTTTTACCGCATCCACTTGGTCCAAGAAGAACAAGGAAGCTCCTATCTTTAGCTTCTAAACTTAAATTCTTAACTGCAACGACCTTGCCGAATTTCTTTGTCAAGTTTTTGAGTACAACTTTAGCCATTTGCCTTATACCTCAAGAGGACAAATATGTATGTTCTTCTAAAGTAATTTACCTTCATCCTTTCACTCCGCCCATGGCAAGTCCGGCTTGAAGATATTTTTGCGCTACCATATACATTACAACAACAGGAACTGCAAATAGGAGGGCCATAGCAGCAAACTGGTTCCATGGAGTTTCATATTGTCCCATAAGCCTATAAAGTTCAACTGGAAGGGTGTAATTCTCTGGATTAAGTATTGTCTGGGCAACTATAAATTCTGTCCATCCTCCCATAAACGAAAAAACGGCTACCGTGGCTATTCCAGGCTTTGAAATCGGTAATAAAATTCTCCACATAACATCAAGGTAAGAAGCCCCATCAACCAAAGCAGCTTCATCGAAATCCTTTGGTATAGTATCAAAGTAGGTTTTTAGAAGCCAAGTGTTAAAGGGGACTCCTCCGGCAGCATAAATAATTGCCAATACAACGAGCGAATTGAGCAGGTTTAGATAAGCTAAGATTGCATAGAGCGCTATTAGGCCGGTTATGCCCAGTCCTCCAGCGAACTGTGTAAAAGCTAAGTAGCCATAAAGGAGTTTATCTTTTCCGAAAAATTTGAATCGTGAAAATGCGTAGGCCGCGGGCACAACCAGTATTAGGGTGAATATTGTGGTCAATATGGAAACCGTTAGGCTGTTTCGCAATCGTAGGAAGAAGTTTGACTTGAAGAAAACCCAGTTATAGGCGTCAAATGTGATTTGTCTGGGTATGAGTTCGAATCGTGTTGTATAGAGGCTGGCGTACGGCTTTATTGAACTCGTTATTATCCAATAAACTGGAAACAGCAAAACTCCAGTGATAACTGCAGCAATAGTGGTCGCTATGATTGCCATTATTATTTTTCTTGACACTTTTATTTTCATTTTACTCTTCACTGGTCATCCTCCCAACCTTCATACCCACGTACATGAATGCCATAATTATTAGAGAAATTATAACCATGAATGCAGCAGCGTAACCAAATTCTCCTATTTGAAATGCTTCCTTATATCCATAAAGTATAACAAATTCGTTTGTTCTCGCAGGACCGCCTCCATTAAGTAGGTAAGGTACTAGAAATGCTTGGAAAGATGCATTTGAAGTGAGTATGGTTGCAAACCAGAGGGGGCGAAATATGAGGGGCAAAGTTATATATCTCAGCCTCTGCAGTCTTCCAGCCCCATCTATTTGTGCAGAGTCGTAAAGCTCGGGAGGAACACTTTGTAGTGCCGCGAGAACCACGGTCATCATGAACGGGTAGGCAAGCCAGACCTCCACAATGTTGTAAGCAATAAAAGCGTTTAGGGTATCATTAAGCCAGTTGATTGCTGGAAAACCCATAGACATCAAAATCTTGTTTATAGCACCGAAATCCATGTTAAATAGGCCTCTCCACATAAGAATTGAAAGAACCGCTGGAAGAGTCCATGGAAGTATAAGAAGCGACCTGAAAAGAGCTCTGCCTCGTATAACTGCTGAATTTAACAATACCGCTAAGGCTACTCCGAATGCAACTTTCAAAGGTACACTTGTAAGGACAAAGAGTACCGTTCTCTCCAGAGAGTAATAGAATCTAGTGTTTGGATGGAAAAGGATTTTCTGGAAATTTTCGAGCCCAATTATTGAATATTTTCCCATTATATTGTAGAAATTAGCATTTGTAAAGGCTAGATAGACCGAATAAGCTATGGGGTATAGGTTAAAGAAAAGAAAAACCAGTAATCCAGGCATTATTAGTAGGAATGCTTTGTTCGTCATCCATGTCCTATGGGACTTTTTCATGATAGCCACTAACCGCCGGCTAATGACTCAAGTATCCTCCGCTGCGCCTCATCCAAAGCTTCATCAGCAGTCTTAACTTCTAGGAATATCTCACTGATTGCATCCCCTACTGGACCCCAAACCTTCATCATTTCTTTGCTCTTAGGCATAGGAATCCCCAATTCCACTTGTTTTGCGTATACTGAAACTATCTCATCAGCTTGGACTTCTGGATCATTCAAAACTTCTTTGAGAACTGGTATAAACCCTAGCTGCAAAGCTCTTTGTTTGATATATTCAGCGTTTGTGACGAACCATTTCATGAATGTGAAGGCTTTTTCTTTATCATGTACATTACTTGACATCCAAACCACTTTTATTCCCGTATAGGGCCTTGGCCATTCATCAATCTCATCGATCTTTGGGAGTAAAGTAACACCTATAGATAAATTAGCTTGCTTTAATGTCCCTATGCCCCAAGGGCCGTCAACAAGAAAGGGCGCTTTCTGATCAACGAATATGGCTACTTGTGCTTCTCTTGAAGTGTCCCCAGTGGACATGTAAGGTTTTATATGTTCCATAAAGTATTTGATTCCTTCCACGGTTTCTGTGTTGTTTACACCAACGGATTTATCTTCATCCCTGAAGTAGTAGCCTCCAAACGCATGAGGCCAAGCGGACAAGAAGTAGGGATCTACTTGATAGGCGATGCCATATTTTCCTTGCATAACGTATTGTTGCATAATTGATTCAAGTTGACTCATATTTTGCGGCGGATCAGGAACCATTTCCTTATTATATATCAGAGCAACTGTTTCGGCTGCGAAAGGAAGCGCATAGATGTGCCCATTGTACATGCAAGCGTTTATAGCTGTCTCCAAAAATTTTCCTTTCAAATCTTCAGTTACAAACTCATCTAACGGAAGTATGAATCCTGCTTCAGCGAATTCTCCTGTCCAATCGTGAGCCCACATAAAAAGATCAGGTCCCTTGCCTGCGGGAATAGCCGCCAGAAGCCGTGTTCTTAGGTCTGAAACTCCGACAAGTTCCACGGTTATGTTCGGATAGAGTTGCCTAAAAGAATTTTCAATAAATTGGCGAGTTAATTCTTCTTCCGCTGGAAGGAAGTCTTCCCAGATTATCACGTCCGCTCGGGGTTTTCTAGGCATTAGAAAGAAGTAATAAGACAAGCCGCCGCCAATTAATATGACTATAATCGCTATAATGAGCGCAGTTCTTTTTTCAACCATAAATTTCACCTTAATTGGTTAATAATCAAGGTTGCATATTTATTAGTTTTTATACAGTACGCTATTTTAACCAAACAATATTTATGCTTAGAAGCCAATAGAAAAGTTTAAGGTGATTATGGAAAATGTGGAGAAAAATCCTATTTGCCATTTTGCTATGCCTATTAGTTCTACCTACAGTTTCCGTCATCACAACTTACGCTCAAGAGCCTAAGCCGCTGAATGTCATTCTAATATGGCATTTCCATCAGCCTTTCTACTATGACCCAAACAAAGGAACATATATCCTACCATGGGTTAGAATGCACTCAGTAGCCAACTACTATAAAATGGCGCGAATAGTCTCAAACTATTCTGACATCAAGGTTACATTCACATTTACCGGCTCACTTCTTGTCCAATTGAAAGATTACGTAGAAAACAATGCAACGGATCTTCGCGAAGAAATATCACTTAAAATCGCAAACGGGCAAAACTTGACGATAGACGAGAAATTCTCAATGTTAGAGGTTCCTGGAGGATTCTTCGATATAAACTGGGTAAGAATAATTGCAAAATACACTAGATACCGGTTCTTAAAGCAAAAAAGAGACGGTTTGTTTAACACTTATGGCAATTTACCTCCCGAGCAAATGAAAGAAGAAATTACAAGTAGGTTCACTGATCAAGACTACCTCGACCTAGCTATGCTATTTAACCTGTTATGGATAGACCCAGAAATAGCAAATGCTGATCCGGAACTAGCTCCCTTGGTAGCACGAGCTAAAACAAGCACACCAGAATATACAAGAGAGGAGCTGGCTCTCGTTTTGCAGAAGCACCGTGAATTAATGAGTCTCGTTCTTCCAACCCACAAGCAACTGTTTGAAAATAACCAGACAGAAGTAGTGCCCTCTCCATACACTCATCCACTCATGCCTCTACTTGTGGATTTCGGATGGGAAGAAGACCTTGACGCACAAATTAAGAAGGGAATAGAACTTTTCGAGTCAGTTTTTGGAAAATCGCCGAAGGGCATGTGGTCTCCAGAAATGGCGATTAACGAGGAATCCTTAAGAATTATGGCGGAAAACGACATAATTTGGACTGCAGCTGACCAAAATATCTTGGAGCTAGCTGGAATAGATGTGAGTGTACCGGAAAATCTCTATTCTTGCTATAAGCTCGACTTCGGGGAAAAATCCCTCTATGTATTCTTTAGAGACACCCAGCTTTCCAACAATATAGGCTTTGTCTATGCAGGATGGACAACTGATCAAGCAATTCAAGATTTCACAAATAAAATCTTGAATATTCAACAGTACAACACGGATGGAAACATGGTTGTAACCATAGCCTTGGACGGAGAAAATCCATGGGAAAGCTACCCAAACAATGGAAACGACTTTCTTAACGCCCTCTACGAAAAACTGACCGAACTTCAAGACCAGGGAAAGATAGTAACAACAACCCCGTACGAATACGTCAAAACTCACACCATTGAGAAAAGCATTCCCAAAACCTCTCAGCAAGTGCTAAATCTCCGCGAAACCGATATTTCAAATATCAAAAAATACGAGGACTTGCCATTCGAAACTAAAATGCAGATGATTCCGGAAGGATCATGGTCTGGAAAAGACCTACGTCTCAAAATTTGGATCGGTGACAGGGCTGAAAACATCGCATATATGTGGCTGAAGGCAGCAAGAGAATCCTTAATGAGTTATGTTGAAACTCATCCAGGCTGGAACGAAACAGAAGATTACAGTGAAGCAATGGATGCCCTCTATCGGGCTGAAGCTTCTGACTGGTGTTTCTGGTACGGAAATGACATGGGAAGCCCGAAAACGTTCGATCCAATATTCAAGTGTTATTTAAGAAGAATTTATCAGATAATAGGGCTGGATGTTCCGGAC
>Ga0190304_1001237_pt1 | contig 11443 bp, 10 predicted proteins | sample 48700712_MG_FD_161670 | JGI IMG/M metagenome (GOLD analysis project Ga0190304, IMG submission 161670) | Hydrothermal vent sediment bacterial communities from Southern Trench, Guaymas Basin, Mexico - 4870-07-1--2_MG | ecosystem: Environmental > Aquatic > Marine > Hydrothermal vents > Sediment ... | reverse complement strand
TCAACTGTTACTTCACTAACATCCTGAGAACCGACTTCCATTGAATTACCATTTAATGGTAGCCCAGTGACAGTAGATGATGTATCAACGCCAGTTAAACTGAAAATGTGCCTATTGCCTTGATTAGCAAGACCACCATCAAGTGGCTCTAAATCACCCTTTAAAGCAATTGTTTTAGAAGAATTTGCTGGAATATTTAATCCTAAACCAGAAAACTCTACTGTTTGGTCGTCTGAAGCTAATGTTCTGCTACTAGTTGCTCTAGCGGCATCTATATCAAGATATAAACCAGCCCAATCATCTGTGTCACCAATTCCACTTCTCTTAAAGGTCAAAGTATCAACAGAAACCGCTGTATTACCAGCAGTTATCTTGAACTGCAAAAGACCATTATTAGTTGAATGTCCGAGCATTAAAGTGTCGCCAAAATTATTATATAGGCTAGCAGTTAATGCTGAAGTGGTTGCGCCAGTTGTGGCAACCCAACCTGGAGTTAATAATCCAGATTCTACGCCAGTGATTGGAGAACCATCGGCATATACTTCATCAGTATCAATTGTAATGACAGAATCAGCTAAAAATCTGTTGGCGCTAAAAGCGGCGTCAGAGATAGCTCTTTTCTGACCATTTTCAATTAAATACTTTTGAGTTGTCCCAGCGTATTTAACAATACTTCCATCAGGATGAGTGGCAGATGTAGTTAAATCAGCACCCATGTCATAATTGAATTTTGTCAATAAATCATCTGGAACCCAAGTTACTCTAACCCAATTTGGGTCGTTGAATAAACCTTGGTAAACTTGCTCTGATAAAACAGGGCGAAGTTCTGAATTTTCTACATAGTAAACAGCTGTTGCATCATTTCCGCCTAAACTTGTGGCAGTACCTCTAAATAGAGAACCATCACGAAATGGCATAGCATTATCATCAGTATAAGCAGCTAATTCTGAAGCGCTAACTGTTTTGACAGTAGAAAAGTCTCCTGGGTAACCCCAAGAAAGATATACGTTGTAATGAGGAAAAACGCGCTTGCTAGCACCCTGAATGTAGTAAACAGCTGAACTGTCAGCAGATTTAACTAAGTCGCCATCAGCAATGGTAGCTGCATGAGCTGCAGGCAAAACCATACCAAAAGACCAGAGTAACATAGTAGCGGTAGTTCCTATTGCAATCAATTTTTTTAATCTACTCATATTTTAATTAATCCTCTTATGATACGTATTTATACAAATATTAACGAGTACTGCGTTAATTTATTTTTTTAATTTGTAAACACGCATCTTATATATATTATCCTCATTTCAGTTCTAGAAATTCTCAGGGGATATCCCGTTCTGAGAGTTTCCAAGTTCTATTAAACAAATTTAATAGAACATAAGAACAAAACCCGACCTTTAATCTCAGCATAAAGCTGACCAGATTTAGCTCAATACGAGTTGACCTTAATGTACTGAGTTCAATCAAGGAGGAATTGATAATTAGTTAGTTAGTATATTATAACTTATTAAAGATATTATTTTTCACGAATCAAACCTGTGCCAACTTCTTTGCTAGGCTCTTCTGTCCTTTCTGTGCTTATTCCCTTGAAAAGTTCACCCATTGATGCTGATGGAAGTTTAGGTTCAGCAACTGAAGGCACTACATCTGTTGTGATTGGTTCTTCTATTTTTGTTTCTTCTAATGTTTCTTTCTTTATTGTGTCTTCCTTATACGTAGACGATTCTTCTTTGATTTCGTTACTATCGTTATCCTCTTTATCTTCTTCATTTTCTTTATCTTCATTAATAACGTCCTCTTCATTTGTTGTATTTTCTTCTGTTGTAGATTCTTTATTTTGAGATACTTGAATCGCCTCTTCAATTCTAACTAATGCAGCTGATAAATTTTCTTCTGCCAAAAGTTCATGAGTTTGCGCTAAAAGTTTTTCTAAATCTTCTGTTTGATTGGCTGTAAAAACTAACATACCATCTTGAACCGGCAAGTCATCTTCTATATATAGTAGCTCATCATCTGGAAAAGGATTTATGTTGGACGCTACCTCTCTTTTTAAATCTTTCATCTCGTCTGTAACCTGCCGTGTTAGAGTGTTAAGCTTTGGCTCTGCGTTTGTATCGCCCATCTCAACATTCCTTGCTAATATTTTAACTTCTTGCAAACGATTAGTTAAAATTTCTGCCCTAAAAGCTGTTTTTTTAGATTGATTAAAAACAAAAGCAAGTCGCGTCTTTTCGGCAACCCGCTTAAAAGTGTATAAAAAATGACCAGGAACTGTATTTTCAGAAAGCCTTAAAAGTCCTAACCCACCAAAAGAAACAAGCAATAAAGTCATTAAACTAATTGCTACTGGGCGGAGAGATAAATAAAAACCCATACGAACTTTAGGGGTTCCAGGGAACATCTCCTTAAAAGAATCTAAAAGTATATTATAAGACTCCTGTTCTTTAACAGGGTCTTGCTTAATAGATTCATATTGCTTTCTTAGTTGTTTGAGAGATTTTATAACCTCTCTTTCTGTCATAGTCATACACCTATTAAGACGAAGGAATGACAAGAAAGTAACAACAAAAAATATGAGAACATTGAAGCATAAAAAAATATTCTGTCAGGTCTGTCCCGACAGAAAAACCAAATTGACACCAGGGATTAATCTTGTTTTTCGATTATCTCTTTTATCTTCTTTATCCCTCTATGAGCCAACATTCTACAACTCCCTAAAGATTTGCCAGTAGAGTGGCTTATTTCGTCAAAACTAAGGCCATCAACAAATCTTAAAACAATTACCTCCCTATAATCATCCGATAATTGCTTAACTGCTTTGGCAACTTTTTCTATACCTAATTTATCGTCAATTTTCTTACTTATGTTTTCTTCGGAAACAATTTCTGGAATAGCTTCCAAAGAAACATTTTGTTTGCGAGTGCGATAAAAATCAATCACTAGATTGCGAGCTATTTTAAAAATAAAGGCCTGGAAGTTTTCAATTTCACTAGCTTTGTGCTCTTTCAAATAAGAAAAGGCTTTCATAAATACTTCATTTGTTAAGTCGTTAGCTTTTTCTTTGTCGGAAACCTTAAAATAAATAAAACGATAAATTTTGGTTTTATAGGTATTATAAAATTGGGCGAACGCTTGTTCGTCCCCCTTTTTTATTTGCTGAATTAATATTTTCTCAAAAATTCTGAGCATAGTTAATATTATACAAAATATAGCTTTAATTTCAAGAGGAAAAAACAATCTACGAGATTAAATCCCGTAGATTGTATTAAAGCTTTAAATTATTTGCTTATAGAATTAGTCAACAAAAGAGACTAATTCAACCTCAAATATTAAAGTTGCATTTGGTGGGATAACAGCTCCTGACCCTTGTTCCCCATAAGCCAACTCTGAAGGAATTGTTAACTTTCTCTTTTCCCCAACTTTCATTCCTAGAACTCCTTGGTCCCATCCCTTAATTACCTGACCAATGCCAACGGTAAATGTAAATGGTTCTCCCCTATCAATAGAGGAATCAAATTTAGAACCATCAGTTAACGTCCCAACGTAATGGACACTAATAACATCATTCGCGGCAACTTCTCTCTCGCCTTCGCCCTCTTGAAGAATTTCTACTTGCAGTGTGGTGTCAGGATGCGCCACGACTTGTTCCTTTACATTTTCTTCCTTCTGAGCGTCTGTGTCTACTCCTTGATTGTTTGCTCCTTTGATACATCCACTAATCATAAATGTGATTAAAATTACTCCTATTAAACTTAATGCCTTTTTCGTCATAACTTTTTGAATTAATTAAAAAATTTATATTTGACCTATATATTATTATGTCTAAAAAAAATAAAAAGTAAAGGGCATCGGCTATTTATAGCCGATGCCAAGAAGTTAGATAATCATTATCACCGTCATTACAACGACAATAGCCAAAACCTGGATCAGAGATATGCCAACAAAATCGCTAGACCTCCTCTTGTGAGCAAAAAGTGTTATCCCCACAAAAGAAAAGAACAAAAAAGTCAAAGATACATTTATTGCGATTTTGAGACCACTAATAAGTGCAACTGTTGCTACCGCAACAAGAACGTTTGTTGTCGCAAGCGTTGCAGCTTCTTCTCTGCCTGGGGTTGTTCTCCCAAGAATAATTGAAATAACTACGGCTATAACTAACGACGTTATCGCAGAAAACAATACCGTCGCAGACCTTTCTACCCCATCCATTCCCCACCCACTACAAAGGGAGAATGACAGGAGAAAGACTGAAATAACAATAATTGTTATTCCTAAAAAAATTTCCCGTCTCATCTTGAACCTCCTTTGAATTTTAAAGATATTAATATTATTACAGATTTAAGCAGTTTGTCAATACAGAAACAAAAAAACCAACCCGACGGGTTAGTCTTCTGCTATTAGAGTTCCTATAATCATAAAACCTCTATAATTAGCCCCACTTAAGGGTTGGACCCTTAAGTATGGCTTCTGGGCTACTAACAGGTTTATCAAGAATTAATTTTTGTGTCTCCATTTCCAAAAGTATTTTATAGCGCTTTTGATATGAATCCATAGTATTTTAGAAAATAAAGAGGGTAATGCTAAACGCATGCTTGATGCTCGCTGATGCGCGTGGATTAATTGAGCTTTTGGTAAATAGATTACCTTCTTTCCCTTTTGCCAAACCCTACGCGCTAAATCTATATCTTCAAAATATAAAAAATATCTTTCATCAAATCCTCCTATTTTTTCAAAAAAATCTTTCTCAAGCATTAGAGCAGCTCCAATCATCCAATCTACCTCTCTTTTTTCAATATGGTCATAACTTATCATTAGGTATTTTTTGAGTTTTTCTTTTAACAAAGGCAGTCCTCCAAAAAAGGTTCTCCTTAAAAAGGGTGTATACCAATGCGGGAAACGACAACAAGAAAACTGAACAGTGCGGTCTAAATTTAATAACTTAGGGCCAACCATACCTACTTCCGAGTGGCTCTTTAAATAAGAATATAGAGTCTCAATTGCTCCAGGTAAGATAATAATATCTGGATTACAAATAAAAATATATTCTCCTTTCGCTAACTTAATTGCTTGATTATTACCAGCGGCATAACCAGAATTATGATTATTAAAAATTATCTGCGTTTTAACTGGCCCTAAATCAATTTGAGATAAAAATTCCCTACTCTTATCATGTGAATTGTTATCAACTACAATAAGCTCATAATCTATTTTGATTTGAGCATCTAAAATGCTTTTTATGCATTTTTTTATAAGACCAACATTATTGTAATTAAGAATAATAATAGATAACATAAAGGTCTATACAAACCATTTATTAATTTTTTCTGGAGAAACCTTTGCTTTACTCATAATATATTTTCTTTTGCGTAATATTTTAAAAAACTTTTTCCAAAAAGAAAAACTACTTTTAAATAAAATTTTCGGCTGAGTAAAAAATAAATATGTTTTTTTAAGCGCTAGATAAAGAAAAATATGTCTTACATTTCGCAAAAAAGTTAAAGAATGAAGATTCTTCATCAACATCCAAAGATGGTTCCGAAAAGAATAAAAATTTATCATTGGAGATTGGTGGAATCGTTTGGATTTTGGAGCTCCGGCCCTAAAGTGATAAGCTATTGCTTTGGGAACATAAACATTACGCCAGTTGCGTAAATTTAAACGCCAAGCCAAATCTACATCTTCCTTATAGGCAAAAAAATCATCATCAAAATATTCATAACTTTTATTACGAGGAATTTTAATATCCTCTAATGCCTTGCGACGATACAAAACGCAAGCGCCAGAAAGCCCGAAAACATCGCTTCGTTTATTGTATTGCCCCTTATCTTCTTCTCCCTCTCCTCTATCAATGGTCTGTCCAGATTTATGAATCAAAAGTCCAGTGCTATCAATAATTTCTGTTTTAATTCCATTTACCTTTGTTTCTGAATTATTAAATTTCATTTTTAGTAGCTTGCCCGAACAACTACCAATCCTGCGGTTTGTTTCCATATTTGTTATCAATTTTTCTAAAAAATCTGGTTGCAATACAATATCTGGATTCATTACTAAGATATAGTCTGACTGACTAATATTAAAGCCCTGATTATGAGCAGGAGCAAAACCTAAATTATGAAGATTTTTTAAAATAAACAAATTTTTAAAAGATAGATATTTCTCTTTAATAAACTCAACAGTTTTGTCTCTAGAAGCATTATCAATAATTAAAACTGAAAAATCTTTATATATTTGATTGAAAACTGAATCTAGACAATTTTCCATAAAAAAACGACTATTCCATGTAACAATCTGAATTAAAACTTTAGATGTTTTTTTTACTTTGATTTTCATAATTCTTGTAGTTAAAAATAACAACAACTGAAATTAGATAGAATATTCCTAAAGCATGAAATAAATATGGACCAGTAATAGTTGCTACGGCTAAACTTAATAAACCAGACCCAAGCCCAATTAGTAATCTCTGCTGATTAACATTCCCATGCGCTTTCTTGAACAATTGCCCTCCTTGATAAAAAATAATAGCCAAGATAAAAAGATATAAAATCAAACCAAGCAGTCCTAATTCTAACCAAATCTCTAGATAACCCCAATCAATATGGAACGTAATGTCTTGTTTTTGGGAAAGGGGGTTTAAATAAGATATGGTAGACCCTAATCCATGTCCAAAAATCGGCTTTTCTCTTATTTTTTGTAATAAAGGTGACAAAATATTTAAACGAGTAGAAGCGCTTAGCTCACTATCAGGGGAAGTCATGCTTTTCATTCTTTCTTGTAGATAAATCATATTAGGATTTTGATTGATTAAAAAATTAAGAATCCCAAATTCAGCTACCAAAAAAAATATTACTAAGAAAAAGAAAACTATCCATTTCTTAAATTTTAAGCCTTGAGCTAAAAAAATCAATCCGAAAAATAAGCCCAAAAAATAGGCGCGAGAAAAATTTATCAAAAGTGTTAAACTGGCTAAGATGGCTAAAAAAATAACACTCTTTTTTCTGGTAGAACGATGGGCTATTAAACTAAGAAGAATTAAGAAAAGGGGTAAAATTAATAGATGAGCTGAGCTAACAATCCGAAAAAAATTATTTCCAGCTGAAGTAGCTTTACCAAAAACCGTCTGTCGCCACCACCAATAAAATTGACCATGAACGCCAACTATACCAGTAGCAAAAAGAGCTAACACTATAATAGTTAAAAGAGAAATGCCTATGATTCCTGCCTGGCAAATCTGTTTACTTTTTTCTTGGAAAAATCTTTTCCCTATTATCTCTGATAAAGGAAAAATTAAGAAAAAATAAGAATAATTTATAAAATCCTTAAGAGCCAAAAAATTGCTATTGTTAAACCATCCGCGAACAAAAGACAAAATAACCACGAATAAAAAAGCTAAAATGGCAAAAGATAAAGGAGATCTTTCTAAAGAAATTAAATTCTTTAATTTTTTGAAAAAAAACTTAGGCGGATAAACTTTCTTTAGAAACCAGACAAACATTATTATCGCAAACAAAGACAAACGGAGAGAAACGCCATTAAAACTAAAGCAGTGTCCTTCGTGCCCAGCTAAAAATTCAAACAATAACAGCAAAAACCCATATTCAATTTTACGCAAACTTAGAATAATAGCTAAAGAGATAATTACGAAAAAAATTATTTCTTGTAACGCAGGATAAGAACGGCCCAACAAAGACAAAAACTGAAATACAAAATAGGCATAAACAATAAAACGAACCTTAAATATAGAATTAGTGAATTTTGACATTTTGTTTACTTAATATTTTTTTAATCCTCAAAAACAAACCACTTACATAAGCTAATCCCAAGCTTAGTGGTGATAAAAGCAACAAAACGTTAGCTTTCCACGGATAATATTTTCTGAAATAATGAATCGCGCTTCTGTTATAAATCCTTTGCTTGGCAAGAGAAAGAACTTGAGCAAAACTTTGAGACCCATAATGAATAATAGTAGGGTTAGGAGAATAAACAACCTTCCATCCTGCTTGTTTTGTTCTTTTGCAGAAATCAACCTCTTCAAACCAAATATAGAATTTTTCATCCAACATACCAATTTTAGATAAAACTTCTTTTTTCGTCATTAAAAAAGCCCCCATAACTTGGTCCACCGAAGTTATTTTTTCATAATCAAAATTTGGTTGAAAATAATTTCGCAAAACACGAGCTCGCGGGAAAATATGATGTAATTTTAAAGAAATCATTATTTGGGGAATAAGCCTGGGAAAACTTCTAACTGATAATTGTGTTTGTTTGTCAGCCTCCCATAAACGACAACCCAAGACTCCCCAGTCTTTATTTTTCTTCATCAACTCAACTGCCATTGCTAAGCTCCCCTCTTTTATAATCTCTGTATCAGGATTTAACAATAAAACATATTCTCCTTGAGCTTGTTTTATGCCCTGATTATTGGCCTTAGCAAAACCTAAATTTTGATTATTTAAAATAATCTTCAAGTTTTCTTCTGTTTTAAAGTTAGCTAAAAATTTCTTACTATCATCACGAGTAGAATTATTATCAACAACAATAATTTCATAATCTAAATCATGTGTATTTTTAATAATTGAAAGTAGGCATTTTTCTAAATAATGCCTTACATTCCAATTAACAATAATAATCGATAAAGTCATAATATTAAAATACTAGAACATTTAAACAAAATTATCAATTTTCTCCATCATTTTGCCTATTTTAATCTCCCATGATTCCCCTTTAACTCTTTTTGCTCTCTTATCTCTTAATAAGATGTTATCTTCTTTGAGCGCTAAATTTATTTTTTTATTAAAATCTTCATAATCTCTTGCAATATAAATAACATCTTGAAACCCTTTAGTTTCTGGCGTAGGAGTTGTAACTACTGGCCTTCCGCAAGATAAATATTCTAAAAGTTTAAGGGAATAAGTAGATTTTATAAATTTATCTATTTTGTGCGGAATAATAGCCACATCAAAACAATTGATATAATTTGGGGCTTGAGAATGCGGGACCCTTCCCAACAAATAGACATTTTTATGCCTCTTTAATTTTTCTTTAAGATCTGATTGCCAAATTGGTCCAACTAAAACAAAAGATTTTTTAGGATTATTTTCTGCTAAATATTCTAATAAATCCACATCAAATCTATGTTGTATTGTGCCCAAATAGCCAATGATTGGACTTGTTATCCCCCTCAAAACATCACACTCAACATCACTAGAAAACTGACCCGACGGGTCAGTTATAGAATTTAATTCTGCTGTTCTAGCAATGGATGGAGTGAAATGATTAACATCAACGCCGTTGGGAGCCCAATAAACATTTTTTACTCTCCCCTGTTTTTCAAAAAACTCTTTTAAACCCTCAGATACTGTAAAAATTAAATCGCTCTTCTCGCTAATAATCTTATAATTCTTCCTTAAAACATTCTGATATTTTTTAAAAGAAGGGTGCTCAATCCAATTATCAACAGTATCAAAAATTGTTAAATCTGTTTTTATGTTTGAAAAATAATCAACAAACATAGGAAAGCAAGAATAAACTATTCTCGATAATTTAGAACTCCTTTTAAAAACTTTGTTTAATTTCCTAATAACTCTTTTGTGAGAAAAAACAGAATCAATGGTGGAAAAAATATAAAGCTCTGCGCCCTTTCTATCTATTTTAACACATCTAGTTGTTAAATCCCTATAAACAACCTTTCCAGTTGTGCCCTTAATAATATTTTCCCAATAATTCCTAATTGCCCTTTTAAAAGTAAAAGGTAAAAAATCAATTGCTATCACCCTATCGACATCTTTATTCTTCAATAAATAGTTAAAAACATGATAATTACGATTAACAACTCCATGCTGCCATTCGGTATAGCTAGACATATTAAACATAATTACTTCATAATTCATTTTGTTTTTTTGCTTTTAATAATTGTAGTTAAAAATAATAATTCTTGTTTTTTAATTAGTCCAGAAGCATAGGCAAAAATAAAATAAACTGTAGCTCCTATAATGACCGTTAAAATTATTGGCAGACTGTCCCTGATTGCTAACAAAACCACGCCCATCAATAGACTGACTAAACAAACTAAAATAAATTTTTTTAATAAATATCTCCAGTTAATTTTTATAATTTTTCTGCTTGAATAAATCTCTAAAATAAATAAAAATAAAAAGCTAATCAAAACCGCCAGACTAGAACCCACGTGGGAAAAAGAAGGAATTAAAAATAGATTAAGAGCTACAAAAATTATAGCTCCTAGTCCATGGATTAAAGTATTAGTTTTTTGTTTTTCGCAAGCATTTAAAAATCCACTAATCATATAATCCAAAAACATAAAAGGCAAAGCAATGGACAGAATGATTAAAGCTGGGACAGCAGAAAGATAACCAGAACCGTAAACAAACAAAATTAAAGGTTTTGCTAAAATAACTAAACCCAAAGATAAAGGAATTGTTATCAAAATCATATAAAAAATTCCTTGAGTAAAAATTTTTTTGAGATATTCTTTAGAGTGAACAAAATAGTAGCTAAAAGAAGGGTAAAGAGCTGTGCTTAAAGAGCCAGCAATTAACAATAAGAAAGCTAAAACTATTTTTTGAGCAGCGCTATACCATCCAACAAATTCATCCCCAGCTCTGAGGGAAAGAAGTATAGTATCGCTAGTAGCAAAAATCTTAGCAAAAATCGCAGTTAGAAAGAATGGCCAAGCCAAAACCAGCAAAGACTTCATTACTTTTATATCAAAACGTGGCCATGGCCAAGAATGCATATTCTTTTTAAAGAAAATTATTGCATTTATTAAATAAAAAAAACTTCCAGCAACTAATGGCAAAACCATAAAAACGATTGGAACGCGCAAATAAATAAGTATCAGTCCAACAATTAGCATAATTGTTTTATGGACTATAATGCCTATGCTTTCAAATTTTAAATTTAAATGTCCTCTAAAAACATGATAGATACAAAGAGCTAATGCATCTAGAAAGATAACTAAAGCGTTTAGATAAACTAATTTTTTAGTTAAGAGAGGATAATTTAAAATATTTATAGCTAAATAGATTATAAAAAAAACCAGCACACTGCTGATAATATTAAACGTTAATATATTCCCAAAATAGAACTTGCTTTTTTCCCTATCTCTAGCAATCTCTCTAGTTAAGACGGCAAACAATCCGGCATCTATTAAAACCGCAAAAAGAGCAGTAAATGAAATGGCAAAAGTATATTTGCCAAAATTATCCGCTCCTAAATAACGAGCAAGGATAATAAAATAAAAAAGCGCTACCACCTTCTGATAGCTATAAGCAACCAATAAATAAAAAGTATTTTTAGCTGTAGAAATCATACTAAAACATTGGAATATTAGAACATTAGAACAATCAGCAATCAACAATTATTGTTTCTGTAATTTATCATTTAGCATTTGTTTGTATCTTGTCTTTTTATCCTATATTCTATCTTTTGG
>Ga0190304_1001236_pt1 | contig 11448 bp, 13 predicted proteins | sample 48700712_MG_FD_161670 | JGI IMG/M metagenome (GOLD analysis project Ga0190304, IMG submission 161670) | Hydrothermal vent sediment bacterial communities from Southern Trench, Guaymas Basin, Mexico - 4870-07-1--2_MG | ecosystem: Environmental > Aquatic > Marine > Hydrothermal vents > Sediment ... | reverse complement strand
GAACCGGCCTGTGAGAGTGAGGTTATCAGCAACGGAATGCTGAATGAACTCTCACGAAGCCCCACCCGTAAGGCCGGGGTAGTTCACAAACCTAAATGTTACCTTGTGAAAGCCTTGCCCTTCATGGCAGGGAGGAGGTCAGTTAGTATGCTTCAGCAGCTCGGTGCATTTCCTGCAAAGTGAGAATACCCCTGCTAATTTCCGTTTCAATTTTTTGTGATCTTAAACTTGAAATTTAAGAGACTCCATGTTATAGCATTCTTAAAAGAGAAAAGCTGAAATTTTAAGACTTCTAGATTTCTATGACTTTTCCAGAGTGGAGTTTTTCAAAATTCTTCCCGAATTCCCTTGCAAACAGTGCTTCGGCTTCAAACCCTGTACAATGTCCGGTGAAAACCCTCTTAACCCCTAATTCTTTAAGTGCTTCTACAGTTTTCTGAATTCTTTCATTATCTGCCTCTATTAAATGGAATCCACCTATAACAGCGTGTACTTTGGTAATTTCACTCAGTTCTACAGCCTTTTTTACCATGCTGATAATGCCGGGGTGACCACACCCCCAATGACAACTAAACCTTTCTTAGTGTTTATTGCAAGCCCCATTTCATCCTCGATATCATCCGGCCCTATTTTCCCATTTTCAAGCTTATAAAGGCTTATTGTAGTATTTCTCTCGAACTCGACTTTCTCTTCTTTTGTTATTTCTCCAAGCATAAAAAACATCCGGCATTAACTTTATAGTATCTCTGCTCAGAACCCAAACACCACCAAGTTTTTCAATTTCCTCTTTTGAGCCTCCTCTTAATGGGGGATACTCCTGCGTACATGAACTCTGGTTCCATGGCAAAACTCACTTTAAAAATATTGGGATGAGCGAATATAGGAATTTCTTTGTTTACCTTCTTCATGATGCCCAGCAAACCGCCTGTATGGTCAAAATGGCTGTGTGAAAGTATTATCATATCCACTGTTTTTGGGTTAATTCCCAAAATTTTCATGTTGAAAAGAATGGGATCAGCATAAGATGCTGTATCAAAGAGTACTCTTGGTTTATTCCCACCAAATTCTACTTCAATCAAAAAGGAAACTCCATGTTGAGCCAAAAATGGACTATTATACCCAGCATAGTCCTCAGCTAGAGCATAGATTCTCAGCTTATCAGCTTCCCCAATGTTCACCGTCACCCTCATCAATAAATTTTAATTAAAGAGTTAAAACGATATCCCAAATATCAAACCTCCAAAACTTTTGGTTTCATTCCCAAAAATTCAGCAGCAGTTAGAAGGTTTTTATCAAGTCTTTCCGCAGTTTTCCATACTTCCTTTGTATGTTCTTTGAAGTGACGCTCTCTCGGCAAATGGTGGTCATAGATAATAATTTCTGCATCAATTTTCCTTACAATTTTCACCGCGTTATCAACAGCTCTTCTTAAATTGATCTTGTTGAGAAGGTAGCCGAGCATATAGGTCATAGGGCCATCCAAAATGAGAATATTGGGATTTTCTTTGAGTATCCACTCTGCATAGTCCTCTATTATGGGGCCGTTTAAATCGCTTGAATGGATGAGCTTCTCATCTTCATATTCAATCACAGTTGAAATAACCCATCCCACCCTTGAAAACTCAATTCCATGAAACATGGGGCCTGTAAATCTCACCTTTGTATCTCCAAACTGGAACTCCCTCCCATCAGCAAAATGAACTTCAACATCCTCAAACTTCACCTCCGGAATTTTAGGACTTCGGTTCCACATATCTGCCCTGTTTTCAAACCATTTTAACCCTTTCTCAAGGAGCTGCTTTCTCCGTGTATTGTACTCTCCAAAGTCTTTTGAAACGGCTATTGGTAATTTATCCATGGGGTTTGAGTATTTCTTTGCTTCCCCCTTTTTCCAGAGGTCTTCCAGCTTTAAGCCTCCAAAGTACCTGCAGAGGTTTGAATAGAAATAATCCGCTCGCTTCCTCTGGGAATCGTTTATGTATTCATTCGGGTTTTTGGCTAAAAGTCTCTTACCCCTGTAAACTTCCAAGTCATCGGGGAAGTAATGATCATAGTGGTAATGAGATATCACAAGGACATCAGCTTCCCTACTGGCATTTTTTATTGCTTTTTCTCCCTTAATTAACCATTCAACCTTTTTCTCCTCAGATGCTGGAAAGCTTGGCTGCATAATTGCAATTCCCGGATCTATTATTATGGAAATGTCAGGAGTTTTAACTAACACACAAGAGCTCTTAGCTCCCATTGAATCAAACCAGACCGGTCTAAATGAAAGTGGCATAATATCTACCTCTTCTTTCTTAACTCAAAATTTAGGAGAAAAATACTCAATGCAAGAACTGCAAAGACTCCAACAAATGCAAAACCAAATCTAAAACCCAAGAATCCAACAACTATGGGACCCAACGCCTGCCCAACGTCTTTTATACTCTCCAAAAAGCCCAATGCTGTTCCTCTGAGTTTTGAGATCTCAGTCGCTAAAGGTTTAGTTGAAGCCTCACTAATCGAGGCCCCCAACGAAAAGAGTATTGCACCAGAGATTACTAAAATCAAAGAACTTGAAAGAGCAAACAAAAACATTGCCAAACTTAACATGCTGATCCCAAGGATTACAGGCTTTACTCGTCCAATTTTATCACTTAAATATCCAGCATAAGGTTTCACAACTGCCATTATGGAAATTTCAATTGTTAGGATCAATCCTGAAAGCCATGCTTTATTTTCGAAAAAATAAAAAAGGGGTAAAAAGGTCTCAATGCTTTGATAAGCCATGTAAACAGCTGCATCAAGTAGACCTAAAATCAGGAGGGATGAACTAAAAGAAAACTCAAACTTTTTGAGTTCTTTCTCAGTATCTGGGAACGTAAAAGTTAATACAAAAACTATTAAACCGAAAAACGAACAAAGCAAAAAGACTATCCAAAACCCTACAAAATATACTAGGCTACCTGCCAACAGAGGAGCAAAGGCCCTTCCAACAAGAGTTGAGGAGCTTAAAATTCCCATGAACGTACCTTTCTTCTCGGGGTAGAGATCACTTATTAATGCAAGAGAAACCGGTACAAAAATTGCGGTTGCCACTCCATAGTAAGCTCTTACCAACGCCAGTGTTATAGCATTGTTAACAAGGAAATACAAGAGAGGGGCTGAGAAAAACACAAATCCACTAATGTTGAGAAGCTTTCTTCTCCCATAGATGTCACTTAATAATCCAGAGATAAAATTCATGAAAATACCGGTTATAGTGGATACAGAGGCAATTAGCCCTATTTCTCCCCGAGTAAGCTCCAAACTCTGAGCATATAGTGGAAGTGTTGGTGATTTACTCATTGTAGAGCTGAGTATTGCAAAAAATCCAACCAGCAGGATCACATAGAGCATCTTTCTCATGTTATTTCCCAATAAGTTTCATTGACTCAAATATTAAATCATTTTCTTAAAAAAGCACTTAAACATTCAATGCTAAATATTTGATATGCCAGAGATAGAACTCAGTGGAAGAAGAATACAGTATGAGGTCAGCGTAAGAAAGGTAAGGTATATGAGAATCTACATGACCCCTAGTGGAAAACTGGAAATTATTTCTCCAACAAGAAGAGTTGAGCCTTTTTTACGAGCAAAAGAGAAATGGATTATAACTAAAATTGAAGCTATTGAAAAGGCCAAGCAGCTTTCAGGATTCCCTTATCTTGGGAGATTCTACAATACTGGGTCTGGAGAGAAGTTTAAGGTTAATAATAACATGATAAAACTCCCTCACAATAAAAAATTAGAATCAACACTTAGAGTAAGACTTAGAGAGATAATAACCCCTTTAATCCAAGAAAAAGCGAAAAAGTTGAATGTAAATGTCAATAAAGTCTTTATTAGAAAGCAAAAAACACGATGGGGAAGCTGTTCCCCAAAAGGAAACTTGAATTTCAATTTAGCAATGCTTGCTCTACCACCGCAACTCATAGATTACCTAGTGAGCCATGAAGTTGCCCACCTTGTAGAAATGAATCACTCTAAAAGATTCTGGAAGTTAGTTGGGAAATTCCATCCAGACTGGAAGAGAAAAAGAAGAGAGCTTAAAGAATGGTGGATAATAGTTCACAATAATCCCATATGGAAGGAAATTCTGGAGGGAGGAAAATGAGAGTCATTCTACTCGGTTCCGGATCCTACAGTGGAACGCCTAAAGTATTGTGTGAGTGTGAAAACTGTTCAAGAGCAAGAAGGTTTCCTCAATACAGAAGAACAAGATTCTCTATGTATATCCCCCAGATAAATGTCTTAATAGATCCTTCTCCGGATTTATATTATCACATGAGTTATTTAAACGAACGAATTGAGAATGTTTTTATAACTCATCCTCACTTTGACCATATAGGTGGGCTTCCCGAGTTGCAGGTGTTCAAAAAGATACGCTTCTATTCTCATGAGAAGACCCTCGATCTTGCAAAACATTTACAGGAGACGTTCCTAGGGATCAGGGAATGGGAGTATGCCTCACTTGAGTTCAATAGGTGGTATGATTTCGGGAAATTTAAAGTAAAGCACTTCCCCGTAGTTCATCAGCCAGGTAATGTAGCAGGAGGATTTATTTTAGAGGTAAAAGGAAAGAGAATTGCTATAACAGGAGATACTGGGCCGGAAATCTTAAGAAATCATGAACTGTTAGAAGAAATCCAAGGAGCTGATTTGCTGGTCTCCGAGATGACGCAGAAGTATTCAATTCCCAAAACCCATCTTGGAGTCGAAGATGCTATCAAATTTGCCCAGAAGGTAGAGGCAAATAAAACCCTCTTTGTCCACATAAGCCACTCAAACTATGCTCACGAAGAATTAGAGGAGAAAGTTGGAGAAAACGGGATAGTCGGGAGAGACTTTATGGTCTTGAGAATCTAATCGCCCATTATTTGCACTACTAATCTTCTCCTTCTCGGCCTTACATCAAGTTCCACAAAGAATATCTGCTGCCATATCCCCCTAACAACTTTACCTTCAACAATTGGGAGTACAAGCGAAGAGCCCAAAAGACTAGCCCTGAGGTGAGAGTGAGCATTGTTATCAATAATATCGTGTTTATATCCTGCCCCTCTTGGCACGAGTTTCCTTAGAACTCTTTTAAAATCTTCTAAAAGACCATTTTCATGTTCTATTGTGACTATTGCTCCAGTGGCACCAGGGACAAATACTAAAACCTGCCCATTTTTTATCTCGCTTTTTTCCACGATCTCCTCTATATCCCTCGTTATATCAACTAAGTCAATTTCTCCCCTTGTAGAAAACCTAAGCTCTTCTGTCAGCACTTTCATTCCACCACCTCCAGAGAAGGTATCCAACACCAAACCCTATTAGATTTGCGCTCATATCAAGAAATGAGAAACTTCTTCCTGGAACAAAAAGTTGTAAGGTCTCAAAGAGTACAGGGAAAATCATATATGATTTATCTCTACTTACAAGGCCAAGAATGAGGAATTCCAAAAAATGAGCAATCTTGTCTCCTCCAGCCACTCCTGCAGAGGGCACCTTTGGGGAAAGGTTCGCATAAGTTAAGAGTATAAGATATAAAAGAGTCACCTTCCTCATAGAAAGCTCTCCAACTTTTTGACTTTTTCAACGACTTCTATTGGGTTTTTTCCGAATATATATACACAAGGCTCTATTCCAAAGCCTCCTCTGTCAACAACGGCATCTAATGGGCCTTTCTTTTTAAATTCCTCTACAATAAGCCTAACAGTTTCATCTTCACTTCTTTCACTTTTTTCTATAACTCCGAATTTGAAACCGGCATTTTTTAGAGCTCTAAATATATTCTCATCGTATTTTATATTCAAGACGCTCCTGACATCAGGAAATACATTAGAGAGTGCTATTAAAACTCCTGCCATGTGTTCACTAGCACCAAATTCTGGAGGTAATGCATAAGCTTTATCTTTTACGTGGGTTATTCTCCCTGGAACAGCTGCTATGTCGTCCTTTTCTTTTGGATCTGGAAGAGAATAGGCAAAATTACTTCTAATCTCTGGGATAAGCTGTAGAAACCCTTTATCTCTAAGGAGCCCTCCTAAAGCCAAATTCAACTCTTCCAGAATTTGTGTACGGGATGCTTCTCCACTAAAGAAGTCACTGCAAAGCGATTCATCATCACTTTCAATATACTCTAAATAACCCCTACATAAAATCCCACTTCTGAGCATTTCAAAGAACTTCTTGTTCAAAAACCGTATTATATCCTCTTTTTTTGCACCATAAAGAATAAGGCCGGCTACCTCTTGGGCAACTATTTGAATTTCCTTACTAAGATCTCCCCCAAGCCGTTTATATTTTCCAGTTAGATATTTACTAACCATCGCTTGTGTGATGCCCAAATATTCTGCTATTTTCGCCTGAGTTAATCCTCTAGAATACAAAATACGGGCTATATCAGCCCTTAAATTTGGCATCACTTCTTCCGCCCAAAACTCACAGGGGGTTTTCACATTAATCACCAAATATTTATTTTTAAAACTCAGTTATAAATTTTTGCTGGAAAAATTTATATTCTCACCTTCTTTTAAATTATTGTGAGGAGATATGAAGTTAATTAAAACAATAGGAGTTCTTATTTTGGTGAGTCTTTCACTTGGGTGTATTACAGTTGAAGATTCTATCTCATCCTCCCCTACAGATTCCAAAGTCGGGATCTATGTTCAAATAGATGAAAAAAGCGCTGCTTTTGACCTTTCAGAGATTCAGGTGAAAATTGGGAACAAGACTATAAACGACTTCAACAAACCAAATTTTGTCGGATACGCTAGTAAGACTAATGGAGAAGTAGAAGTAACATTTGTTGTAAATGTCAATGGTAAGGACTGGTATGGAAAGAAAGTGAGTGCTAGAGACCTGATTAACCTCAAATTTCCACATGGAGAAAAAATACTGATAACGCTAGAACTCTACTACGAAGATGAAACTCTTAGAATTAAAGCTGAAACTGAGAAGTCCGGTATAATAGGGGAAAAAATCCCGGATGACGTGTTTATGTCCTCCGAAGAAGCCCTAGTAAAAGAAATCCAAAGAGTATATGGAGAGGTACCAAATAAAATCAAAGAAGAACTCAAAATAAATAAAAAGATTAGAGAAGAATTCCTAAGCAAATATTCCGAAACAGGCAACCTCACATATCTTCGCTCATACAGAGATTCTTTCTATGCGATAAGGGCCTTTGGAGAACTCGCAAAGTGGAAAGGTCTCAGCATGCCTGATATAAAGGCATTTAATTTAACTTTAAAAGGCAATAATGAATATTATTCCAGATATTCATCTCCCCAGAAAGACTTTTCCGTAGTGATATTTTCTGACAATACTCCTTATTATTCCCCTATAAGAATTAAAGGAGCCCTTAATACATCATTGCCCTTCTTATATTATAGAGGTAGGGGTTTAAGCTATTATCCTGTGAGTGCTATCCATTGGGCCGAAATATACTTCAAACGAGGAAATTATGAAATAGCATTACAATTTCTAAACAATCTCCAAGAATTCATATATTTCGGAAACTACAACAGCAAGGACTATGCTTTGTTTTTGAATTATTTCCATTTTGAGAATTCCTCAATTCCATGGGTTTCAGGTTATGCTCAAGGAATGGGTGCAGGATTATACGCAAAAGCATACCAAATAACAAAAAACGAAACGTACTTAAAAACAGCAAAACTACTCCTAAATTCCTTTGATTTACCTTTGAAAAAGAATGGATTTGTTTCAAACACAAAATACGGCCCATGGTATCTTGAATACAACTATAACTCAAATGAGTTGGTCTTGAACGGGCATATAATAGCATTGCAAGGCCTCTACTACTACTGGGAAATCACAAAAGATGAAAAAGCATGGCAACTCTTTCAAGCTGGTGTTGAGAGCACGAAAAAAGCACTCCCAATTTTTGACACCAACTCATGGAGCAAGTATTCAAACATTCATGGGGATGCAAGTGAATTCTACCATAGACTCCATATCCAGCTCTTAAAATGGTTGTATGATGTTACTGGCGATGAATACTTTCTCAATTATGCGAGAAAATGGAACAATTACCTTATCTATAGGGGATTACCACCCGAAGATCTCGGGTGAATCCAATGAAAAAAATCTACTCTCTGCTCTTGATCTTCCTTCTTTTGATGGCTTCATATTTTGGAAGCTTTGAACTTTCAAAGAGAACCATACTAGAAAAATCGAAAGATGTAGAAGGCATTCTGAATGAGAACGAAAGAGTTGTTTTAAATAATTTTCTTAAATTCCTAAGCACCACGAATGTCCTTTTCTTATTTTCAAGTATAGAAGCATCTTATCCCACAAAAACCTTTGCAAAGGCTTGGAAAAGAGAAGAGAACATAAGCAAGGGACAGATAAGGATGCTCTACTTAACTTTAAGGGCCAATGATGAATACTACTCCAAGTACCTCTCTCCTTTAAAGAGCTTCCATCCCATAACCTTTGGAAATAAAAGGCCCTACGAGAAAGTATTCTTTGCTAAAGGAGATCTTAACACCTCTCTTCCTTTTGTTCATTACAATTTTAGAGGTCTCGTTCTTTATCCAGTGAGTGCCCTTCACTGGGCTGATGTATACTTTAAAAACGGAGATATGAAGGAGGCCCTTAGGATCTTAGACGAACTGAAAGAGGTCATAGTTGTCAAGAAGAAAGATGGAGTCGAATATGCTTTGTTTTTGAATTATTTCCATTTTGAGAATTCCTCAATTCCATGGGTTTCAGGTTATGCTCAAGGAATGGGTGCAGGATTATACGCAAAAGCATACCAAATAACAAAAAACGAAACGTACTTAAAAACAGCAAAACTACTCCTAAACTCTTTTCAAATCCCATACAAAGATGGGGGGTTTGTTGTAGAGTATCCCTATGGGCTCTGGATACTAGAATATGCCTATAACCCAAACGAGCTAGTTTTGAACGGGCATATAATAGCATTGCAAGGCCTCTACTACTACTGGGAAGTCACAAAAGACCCTTACGCCAAAGAATTATTTGATAACGGAACAACCTCCATCGCAAAAGCTCTCCCAGATTTTGAGAAAGACGGATGGAGTTTATATTCAAATATTCATGGAAGGGCAATGAGGAGATACCACGAACTCCACATTCAGCTCCTAGAATGGCTCTATGAAAAAACAGAAAATGAAATTTTTAAAGAATATGCAGAAAGATGGAAAAGCTCACTCTAGAATGTGCGGTAACGCCCTAATAACTGGCAAAGAAACAAGAGTCCCAATTACAATATCTACACTGCTTTGAATAGCATTTGGAATACCTATTACCAGCCAGAATGGGATATGGAACCACTCTTCAATAGTTGGAATCACCTGCTCTTTTGGAATACCAAGCCAGAGAGGTAGAGCATAGTAGTAGTTCATAGCAACCATGGCTGGAATTCTGATTGCAATGCCTATAATATATGCGAGCACTACAAAGATCACAAACTTTTTCTCATTGCAATTCTTAAAATCGAATTTTGTTATCCTCTTAGCTATTTCAAGACCTAACACTAAACTCAAAGTTGCAAAGAATTTCATACTAGCCCCAAGCCAGGAAGCAGACGATACCAAACTTAACCCCACAAAGAGCAAAATTAAAGCTGTTACACTGCTCCAGAATCCCATAATAACGTAAATAATTATCATCGGAACGGCCACCAAGTCAATGCTCATTCCCCACTGGGTTGGAACTTTAAGTGGAGAAACTTCAAGAACAAGTGATAAACTTAACAGCAACCCTATTAGAGCTATCTCTCTTGCTTTCATTTTATCACCGCAGAATTTTTTGTTCCAATATTTATAAATTTTTGTTCCGTTATTGGAACAATGCATAGAACAACTTTGGGAGGCAAAGCCTTTATATGTTCTACGAAGCTAATCCTCATGGTGATTCATATGAAGATACCGGAGGACGTCCGAAAAGACATTCCTTTAACCCAGGAGGTTATATATTTTGACAACACTGCGACTTCTCTAACTCCCAAGCCAGTTGTTGAAACTATGGATGAGTACTATTTAAAATACAGAGCCAATGTCCATCGTGGAGTGCACAGGCTTTCTCAAAAGGCAACTCATGAATACGAAAAATCAAGAGAAATCACGGCCAAGTTTATTGGAGCAAAGTTTGAAGAGATAGTTTTTACAAAAAATACAAGTGAAAGCCTTAACTTAGCTGCTTTAGGACTTGAAGGAGTGTTAAAAAAGGGTGATAAGATAGTCACAACTCCTTATGAGCACCACTCCGATTTGCTCCCATGGCAACGATTAACCAAAAAACTCGACCTCAAACTGGAGATAATTGAAGGAGACAACGAAGGTAATTTGGATTTGGCAGATGCGGAAAAGAAGATCAAAAGGGCAAAACTTGTGGCGGTTCAACACGTCTCTAATGCTCTCGGAGTTATTCATGAAGTTGAAGAACTTGGAAAGATGGCAAAAGATGAAGGGGCAGTATTTGTGGTGGATGCAGCTCAAAGCGCTGGACACATGGAAGTAGACGTGAACAAACTCCATGCAGACTTCTTGGCATTCTCAGGCCATAAAGGTCCAATGGGGCCAACAGGAATAGGTGTGCTCTATATAAGGGATGAGTTCTTCGACGTATTTGAACCTCCATTGATAGGAGGAGGGACTATTGAAGACGTTGATCTTTATGATTACAAGCTTACTCAACCTCCAGAGCGCTTTGAAGCAGGTACACCCAATATTGGTGGAGCAATAGGCCTTGCAGCGGGGATAAAGTACATAGAAAAAATCGGTATAGATAAAATCGAAAAGCAGGAACACGAGCTTGTGAAAAGGATAACTGAAGGATTAACAGAACTCGAAATTCCATGGTATGGGCCAAGAGACCTGAAGAAACATGCAGGAGTTGTGAGCTTTAACGTTCCACCATTGCACCCACATGATGTTGCCGCAGTGCTAGATGAGCACAACATCATGGTGAGAAGCGGTCACCACTGTGCATTGCCAGTAATGAAAAAACTGGGTATAAATGGAACTGTGAGAGCATCGTTCCACGTATACAACAGCCTTGAAGAAGTTGAGACATTCCTTGGGGTTATGGAAGAACTTGTGAAGAGTTTGAGATGAGTCCTCCTTTTCTTATTGTTTTTAATTTCGAAAATTTATGCTTATTCTAAAAAAGCTCTGAAAAAAGTTACTTTGTATAAACTGTTTCTCATCGTTCATAGTGACATTTTGCCCTATCATGTAGAATTTAATCCCATAAAGCTTACTAAAAAAGGCTTAAAATGAAAACGAAACGTTCCGGAACGTTCTTTTCACCGAGTTCCTAAAATAAGTAAAAAGCCTAGTTAAGAATGGTGATGGACATGAAGTGGTTGAAGGTTTGGTTGTTAATGGCCCTGTTGGTGGGGAGCATAATCCCTGCAGGTTTGAGTCTAGCAGAAGAAAATGCCACTATAGA
>Ga0190304_1001235_pt1 | contig 11449 bp, 8 predicted proteins | sample 48700712_MG_FD_161670 | JGI IMG/M metagenome (GOLD analysis project Ga0190304, IMG submission 161670) | Hydrothermal vent sediment bacterial communities from Southern Trench, Guaymas Basin, Mexico - 4870-07-1--2_MG | ecosystem: Environmental > Aquatic > Marine > Hydrothermal vents > Sediment ... | reverse complement strand
TGGTTCGTTTGATAAACGAGGCTAAGCAGCAAGGTGCGGTGCTTAGCCAGGCGGATTTGACTGCCATCATGTTGTTAAGCTCTGCGACACTCTCAAAACGCGCGAGAAAATATCAAAAGGAGGCAGGGAAACTGCTTCCGACTGCGGGTAATGTGCTGGATATCGGGCGTGGAATTACGCATAAACGAGTTATTGTAGAACTATACGCAAAGGGTTACAATCCGCTGGAAATAGCAAGGATGACCGATCACGAGCTGAAAAATGTGGAGACATACATAGAGGATATGGAACGAGTGAGGATAGTGGCTTCTAAGGATAAGCAAACAATCTCCCGGCTCACAAGACTGAGTGTTTCCCTTGTGGAAGAGTATCTGGAGATCCTTAGAACATACTACCCTGAATGTATGCATTTAAATAGAATGGAGGGAAATATAGAGGGTAATGGTAACTAGGTGTCATATGTACTATTAACCATTAGCCATTCCTATATAAATGGGACTTTCTCAACGAAATTTTGTTCACGAACCCGAAGCCAAGCGAATTCCGCTCACCAAATCCCGAATCTAACCCGAACTCTATTACTCGCCGCTGCGTCTCATCCATATAATCCCACTGGAACTCCCACATACTACCCACCAGCACGTACTCGCGACCATCAATAGCCACCTTTGTCGCCGTTACACGCCTGAACACAAACTGCTCGAACAGTTCGTACTCGCTCAGCTTCGTGCCGTAAAAATCGTTGAACTTCTTTATCAAATTCTCACTCAATTGCTTCAAAAAAGCCTCAAACGAATATTTCGGACGCCAGTAAACATACCTCGCTTTTCTTTCCTCTTCCGGTATCCCATATCGCTCATAATTCCGCTCCGGTATCCTGATTATTACCGGTGTAGCAGTGAGCACCCTCAAATCTCTACTTTTTAGCTTTATCTCCAGCTTCTTTAAACCCACCACCTCAAAGGACATCTCCCCTATATTTATCCTCCTTTTACTCGCGGAAAGACCCCGTAGTGGCGCCTCTAACGATTCTATTAGCTTATCATTTGGCGATGCAACAAGCAACTTCAAAATCTTACCCTCTCCCATATCCCCTATCGGGAAAATATTTGAGAAGCAAAAGAATTTGTAGCCTTCTTTATCATGCAACGTTCCGAATCCCGAGTCTCTCAACAATCCGTAAATGAATCCTTGAAGCTTATGATGATACATAAGTTCATAACTCTGCTCCTTTGCTGCCCGAAGATAAATGAGGAGGCGCATGGTTCTGCTGGTCTGGTCTTTAGTCTTTATAGAGTATCGTAGATTACATTTTTATAGACTGTGAAACATAGGTTTAAACATATATCACACTTACATCCTTACATCATAGTGAAAGGAAGCGAGTGATAGAAGATGGTAGAGAAGGAGATATTGAATGTTGAAGGGCTTTGTAAGACCTATAAACTGGAAGAGATCGGGAAAGAGGTAGTTGCGCTGGATGACGTATCCTTCAAGTTAGATAAAGGGGAGGTGCTGGGGATAATAGGGAAGAGTGGCGCAGGGAAGACGACCTTGCTTCGCATGCTTCGTGGCTATGAGCGGTTTGATGCTGGCAGGATAGAGCTGGATGGTGTGAGTGTAGAGCATGATTCTCCTTATTCTGAATTCAGGAAATTGCAGAAGAAGACGGCTTTTCATCTCCAGCGCTCTTTTGCGCTATGGAACCAGTCTGTGGTGAACAATATCATATTAAGGCTCAGGGCAGCACAGACGGGCTTAGAAGAGTTACCACAGTATGAAGACGAATACGAGGAGTTGAAGGAGCAGGCACTTGAGATTCTCGACCTTGTGGGGCTACGCGAGAAATACAAGTATTTCTATCCGATATTGAGTGGAGGAGAGAAGCAGAAGGTCTTACTCGCTCGTCAACTTGCGAAATCGCCTTCTCTGCTGCTACTTGATGAGCCCAGTACGATGTCAGACCCGATATCGCGTGAAGAACTGCTGGATAGTGTGAAGCGAGTAAATGAGGCAACGGGCATCAGTATATTGCTCGTTTCGCATATGCCAGAAGTGCATAGGGCGCTATCAGACAGACTTATCTGGATAGACAAGGGTAGAATAATAGATGATGGCGGTGTGGAAGAGATAATAGGGAAATTCATGTCTCAACTGGAGCCGATGGAGCCCCTGCAGCCTGTAAAGAACCCGAGAGACATCATGATCGAGCTCAACGATGTATGGAAGAAGTATGTGATATACACGAGCAACACGCTGATAAAGACGATAGAGATGCCGGGACTGAACCTGAAGATCCCGCGTGGTGAGATACTGGGTATAATTGGACCCTCGGCGATGGGCAAGACGGTGCTTATGAGGATGCTTGCAGGCGTTGAGCAGCCAGATAAGGGGCAGGTTTTATATCGCATAGGAACAGTGGATTTCGCCAATATCGCTGCTCTTGGCAGTAAGAGGGCGATGGAAGCCAGGACAAAGCTGGGCATCCTCCATCAGGAGTTCACGTTACCGCCTTATCAACTCGTTCAGGACGCATTTGCCCAGAAACTGGGCGTAAAGAAGCTGGAAATGGTGAGACAGGCGATGAAGCGTGCGGAGGAGCAGGGGATAAGCAATGTAACATTCGATGCACTCCTGAGGATTGCTGATATGCCGGAGTTAGAAGCGAAGCAGAAGCTTGAGGACCTGGGTCTCAGTATGGAGGTCTTTGAGAGTCTGTTCCCGAAGTTCCCACCAGCAGAGACATTTGAAGCTGCCAGACCATATCTCAAGGCGTTAAATTTACCTGAGGAGATATTCGCGCGGCACAATGCAGAGGCAAGTGCTGGTGAGCGGGTCAGGCTGGCAATTGCCATTCTGATGTCAGCGCAGCCCGAAGTGCTACTGCTGGATGAGCCCTTTGGTGACCTCGACCCCATATCCATGCGTAAGATAGCGAATTCGATAAAGAAGTTGAACTATGAATTCAATACAACGATACTGGTGGTGAGTCATCAGCTCGAAGTGATTCGAGAACTCGCACATGAGGCGATAATGATAGATGAAGGTGAGATAGTGATGCGTGGCGACCCTGACGAAGTCTGTGATGCGTTTATAGCACTGGGTAAACCCGAGCAGTGAGTGAAGTAAAAGATGGTTTAATCTTAGCTCCGCTGGTGTAGTTCGGCCAAGCATAAGGGCCTCTCGAGCCCTTGACCGGGGTTCAAATCCCCGGCGGAGCATTTATGAGGCTAAAAATAGAAGATGCGAGCCGGATACTGGTTCTGGACCCTATCCATGGCGCTGAAGTGATTGCAGGTGCATTAAAAGAGCTTGGTAAGGAGGTGGACATCTTCAATCCGTATAGAGAGCCCAGCTTCAGAGGCGATTTGAATTACGATCTGGTTATCGCGCCGGTTCACCTGAACCCGCACTTTGAGATAATGAAACAGGTGTTGAACGCGCACATACCACTTATCAACCACCATGAAGCGGTGAAGGAGCTTGTGAGCCTGAATAACCTCTTCTCGGGATTACATGTGATAGAAATAACAGGCACAGTGAAGAAGACGACGACATGTGAGCTGATCTATCAACTGCTGCGCGGTAGGAAGAACATCATTATGCATACCAGTTCTGGTACGAGGTACAAACCAAAATCAGCAGATGGTGGAGAGGTGAAACTACCCAGGCTCAGTGGTACACCTGCGAATGTGCTGAAAGTGATGCTTATGGCTCGTGATATGGATTTGAATCCTGAAATAGCAATTTTTGAGATCTCTCTTGGGCTGACGGGTTCAGGCGATGTGGGTGTGATAACAAGCCTTGAAGATGATTATATGATTGCAGGTGCTACAAAAACGGCATCGGCAGCCAAGATGGCATCAATCAAGAATTGCGATGGTATCGTTGTGCATCCCGGTCTCCCTCTCTCTTCTGTTGTGCATGATAAGAGTAACAGTAACAGTAATAGCTATGGAGATAGAGGGGAGAACCTCAGGATAGAGGGAGTAAGGGCGGTCTTTAACAAGTTAAGAACCATAGATGGCAAGGTCATCAGTGGTAGTCTGAACTTTGCACCTTTTAAATGGCGTATAGCAAGCGATTATTACAGGAGCTGCCTGGAAGCTGCCTTATGTGCGGTATTGAGCCTTGGTATTGCACCAGAGGAGTTAAATACCGAAGAGATAACAGCAGTAACTGGTAGGATGCAGGTCGAAGCGCTAAAAGGGCGAATATTGATTGACAATTCCAATTCGGGCACGAAATTGAAGTTCGTCAGTGAGCTGGTGGATGCCGCATCGCATCTCCGTCCATATCCATCAGAGCGAGCGCGAGGAGAGAAGCAGAAGCAGATGAAGCAGATGATTCTCATCATCGGTGAGGATTCACCTTATGTGTGTGAGGGTATAAATGTGGATGAATTGAAGGAAGTGGTGGAGATGGCGAATGGAAGAAGCGTTTTTAAGCAGATAATAATCGTTGGTGACCGTTTCCAGGCGGAAGCGGAATTTGCATCTGCATCTGTATCTTTCGCATCAGACCTTGATACCGCATTGAATAATGCGATTGATGTGTCAGGAGAGGGTGATGTGATTATATCCAACGTGAAGACATGGAGATGAAATGAAATGAGTGAAGAACAGGGGCAGCGTGTAATAGAGGTCAGTGTAGAGGAGGAGATGAAGAGCTCGTATATAGACTATGCGATGAGTGTGATTGTTGGTAGGGCTCTTCCTGACGCTCGCGATGGCTTGAAACCTGTACACCGGCGTATATTGTTCGGTATGCATGAACTCGGCGTCACCCATGATAGACCGCATAAGAAATCCGCGCGGATAGTAGGGGACGTGCTGGGTAAGTACCATCCACATGGCGATGTCGCCGTTTATGATACACTGGTGAGGATGGCGCAGGACTTCTCTTATCGCTATCCTTTGATTGATGGTCAGGGCAATTTCGGCAGTATAGATGGTGATGCGCCGGCTGCTATGCGATACACCGAAGCGAGACTGTCGAAGATAGCGGAGGAGCTGCTGGTTGACCTCGATAAGGACACCGTTGATTGGCTCCCCAATTTTGATAACACACTGAAGGAGCCGAAGGTGCTACCTGCGAAACTACCAAATCTCTTAGTCAATGGCTCTTCTGGTATCGCTGTCGGTATGGCAACGAACATGCCGCCACATAATCTCAGGGAGGTCGTGGATGGCATTATAAGAGTAATAGACGAGCCAGAAGTGGGTGTAGAGGAGTTGATGGAGATAATAAAAGCGCCTGACTTCCCCACTGGCGGTATCATCTCCGGCTATAAGGGTATAAGAGATGCGTATGAGACCGGTAGGGGCAGTATAAAGGTAAGAGCAAAGGCGGAGATAGAGACAAAGGGTAAAAGGCAGAGTATAGTCATAACAGAGATACCTTACCAGGTGAACAAGAGCAAACTGGTGGAGGAGATAGCGGAATTTGTGAAGAAGTTCAAGATAGAGAGTGTAAGTGGTCTGAGGGATGAATCAGACCGTAAAGGTCTGCGGATTGTGGTGGAATTGAAGTCCGGTGCTAATGCTTCTATCATATTGAACAAGCTGTATAAACATACACAACTGGAGACGACCTTCGGTGTAATCAATCTTGCACTGGTGGATGGCGTGCCGAAGGTATTGACACTGAAGGAGCTGATTGAGTGCTACATAAGTCACAGGCGAGAAGTAACAAAGAGGAGACTCCAATACGAGCTGGAGCGAGCGGAGAAGAGGATGCACATCCTGCAAGGGCTGATCGTTGCAATCGCGCATATAGAAGAGGTGGTGGAATTAATAAAAGGCTCAAAAGAGCCTAAATCGGCTAAATCAGCATTGATTGCTCGGTTCGCACTGAGTGAAGAGCAGGCGAAGGAGATACTGGAGATGCGGCTATCGAAGTTGAGTGCCTTAGAGCGAGATAAAATAGAGAGCGAGCGAAAGGAGCTGGAGGCGCGTATAAAATGGCTGAAGGATGTTCTGGCATCGGAAGCGCAGATATTGGGCGTGATAAAGGATGAGCTGGAGGAGCTGAAGGATAAGTATGGTGATGCCCGAAGGACAAAGATAGAGGAGACGAAACGGGTATTGAGTGAGCGTGATTTTGTGGAGGAAGAGAAGGTAATCCTGTTCTTCACCGCACGTAACTATGTCAAGCGAATATCAGCCAATATATTTAAACGGCAGAGACGCGGAGGTAAGGGTATAGCGGTGATAGAGAAGAAGGATAAAGAAGGAGACGGAGATACAATCGTTAATTTCATCTGCGCATCCACGAGGGAGCGTATTCTGCTCTTTACTAAGTATGGCAGGGTATATCAGGTGAATACATACGAGATACCGCCGGGTAGCAGGCATTCAAAGGGTAAAACACTGGTAAACATCCCGGGACTGAATATTGCAAGTGCAGATGTCGAGGAGTTCGTAGCTGCTTTACCGATACCAGAGACTGTTGATACCGCACTGGAGCATGGACACGAACATGAACACGAATATTATATCATACTCGCTACTTCACGGGGCGTGGTGAAGAGGATTTCTCTTGCCAATCTCAGGTCAATACGTACTACCGGTATCGTTGCCGCACGTGTGGACGAGGATAAGGGTGATTCACTGGTGGATGTGGTATTGATAGGCAGTGAAGCTGAAGCCCAGATAGGCATATTATTGGGCTCACGCAAGGGTAAGGCGATACTGTTTCACGGAGCGGAGTTGAGGGAGATGGGTAGATATGCATCTGGTGTACGGGGAATGCGACTCGAGGAAGGTGATGAGATAGCAGATATGGAAGCTGTTGATTTGAGTTCCAGTGCTGCGACTGTTGCTATAATAACAGAGCGGGGCTATGGTAAGAGGACTCGGCTGGATGCGTTCAGAGAGACGCACAGAGGTGGTAAGGGTGTTATCAGCATACGTGTAGGTGAGAAGACAGGAGGGGTAGTGTGTATAAAGCAGGTAAGAGACGCAGATGAGTTGATGATCTCCACCTCTGACGGAATGGTGACGAAGATACTGGCACGAAACATACCGATACAGGGCAGGAACTCACGGGGTGTGCGGTTGATGAGTGTGAACCCTGGAGCGAGAGTGGTGGCAGTGGATGTCGTTTGATTTTGAGCAAGATAAACAACAAGATAGAAGGTACAGGCATTATCATTACCATTACCATTATCTCCAGAGATTTATCCACTGGCGGATGATACTGATTTACCTGATTGTAATTCTTTGCATCACCATCCCCCTGGCAACGGCAATAGGCAACATTTATATATCGCCGCTGGAAATCGTCGCTCTGTTTGGGAGCAAGCTCCATCTCTGTGATGTTGATGCTCATACTATTCCATACGGGCATGAAGTGATAATCTTCCAGGTGAGACTGCCGCGGATATTTATGGGTATACTGGTGGGTTTCGCACTCTCAACCGCGGGTACAGCGATGCAAGGCTTGTTTAAGAACCCTATGGCAGACCCTTACATCATAGGAATAGCATCGGGAGCCGGGGTTGGTGCTGCTATTTCGATTATTTTACTACCTTACTTCTTCGCTGATTACACTACACCGCTCATGGCTTTCCTTGGCGCTATGCTCGCTACGTTCATGGTTTATAACATAGCGAAGGTGGGAGGGCGAATACCGGTGGACACCTTATTACTCACCGGGATAGCGGTTTCACTATTCTTAAGTGCTGTTTTATCCTTAGTGATGTATTTAGCAGGTCATGACCTGGGCTATATTTATGCATGGCTGATGGGGCGAATAGACTCGCCAAACTGGCAAAAAGTGGAAATAACCGCATTTTCTGTATTCGTCTGTTTCTTCCTGATTTACATCTTTGCAAGAGACCTGAATGCAATGCTGCTCGGTGAAGAGTCTGCACAGACACTGGGTATAAATGTGGAGTCGGTAAAGAAGATTCTGCTGGTTCTTTCGGCGTTCATTACCGCTGCTGCTGTGGCTTTCGCTGGAACTATCGGATTTGTAGGTTTGATCATCCCGCACATAACGAGAATCCTCGTGGGTCCTGACCATCGGATTCTCTTTCCTGCTTCCGCACTCTTGGGTGGTATCTTCATGGCATGGGCGGATGCAGGCATTCGTTTATTAGATGCGGTACTGCCCTTTGGCGAGATACCCATCGGTGTAATCACAGCCTTCTTCGGCGTTCCATTCTTCATTTATTTATTAAGAAGCAGGAGGCAAGGGTTATTGTGAGTGAAGTATCGCACAATAAAAGGTGGGTAAAGATTAAAAGGAGGATGAGATCATGACTGAAGAGCGTGAGCGTGTCCCTGCTGCTTACACTGAGATGGACATTTTAGAGGCAAAGCAGTTTGATAAAAAGGTCAGAGAGCACTTTATGCCCGCGATTATCTCTATGGTAAGGCAAATCGTTGATGATTATGGCGTTTTAGAAGGCGTATGTGTGGATGTTGGCTGTGGCACGGGGGTTTTTACCATTGAGTTATGCAGACATTCCAAATTAAAGATATTCGCACTGGAGAAGGAGAAGGCAATATACGAAGTCGCACGTATGAATATTGAAAAGGGAGGATTGGCAGATAGGATAATCCCCATTCTGGGCGATGCACACAATATGCCTTTTGAGAATGAATTTGCCGATTTCATAATCAGTCGCGGTTCATACCACTTCTGGAAAGATAAGGTGCAGGTATTCAAAGAGATTTATAGGGTATTAAAGAAGGGTGGTACTGCCCTCGTCGGCGGTGGCTTTGGGCGATATGTTACCGATGAAGAATATAAGCGTATGAAATCTCTAAGAGACCGCTCTCTGGGCAGTGATGCAAAAGCTTACAGTTCGCCCGATAAATTACGAGAGGTGATAAATAAGGCAGGCATATCTAAATCGAACTTCCGTGTAAGTTATGACCGCGGGGGTCTGTGGGCGGAAATAAAGAAATAGCAGTCGTTAGTCGTTTTTATTGTTATCCACTCCAGTCCACTTGACCAGCACCAGCATAACATTCCTTATCCTGAAATAGAAGTTCCGTACCATACCATAACCATACCATAGCGTAGATGTCGAGATACCGAAGATGAAGAGAAGCAAAAGCCTGGCATGTGTGAAGGTGAAGAAAGAGCGCGGTGAAGAGGTTCGTAGAGCTTTGAAATCCGCTAATTTATTGAGGACGGATGTGAAAATCCGGCATGATGCGAATTTCGTCTATCTACCATTGACAGAGGAGCACAAAGCGAAGGAAGTGGCGGATATGGGCGTGGAAAGTGTGGAAATTTGCAGAACTGAATTTGAAGTTCTTGCGATTAAACCGGGCATAGAGGAGCTCATCGGATTTAAACCTTCATACGAGATAGTGGGTGATATAGCAGTCCTCGATGAATCGGCAGATGAAGCGGTGGCGTCTGCAATAATGAAGTTACACAAGAATATCAGGGTGGTAGCACGCCGAAAGTCGCATGTTGAGGGCGTGTTTCGGCGAAGGAGAATAGAGATAATCGCAGGAGAACGAAGAACAGAGACGGTGCATAAGGAGAATGGATGCAGATACAAACTCGATCTCGAACGCGTCTATTTCAATCCCAGACTTGCTACTGAGCGAAATAGAGTGGCATCGCTGGCGGCACGAAGTGCGAGCGAGGAGACAGTAATAGACATGTTCGCTGGTGTCGGTCCTTTCTCTATACTGATAGCGAAGCGAGCGGTTAAAAGCCATATCATCGCTATTGACATCAACCCGGATGCGATAAAGTACCTCAGGGAGAATATTCGATTGAATGCGGTGGAGAATGTGGAGCCGATAGAAGGTGATGTGAAGGCGATATATAGGGCGTTCAGAGATAAGGCAGACAGGATAATCATGAATCTACCAAAAAAGGCTTATATGTTCCTGCCTGAGGCGGTGCAGATGCTCAAGCCAGAGGGAGGGACAATACATTTCTATATGGTGGAATCAATAAAGAAGGACGAAGATTTGAATAACGCAAAGCATAAATTCTGTACGTGGCTAAGTGAGCTCGGCGCACACACGGACCCGGAGATACTGACTGCGAGGAAGGTGAAGGCTTATGCACCCCGGACATATATAATTGGTATAGATGCGAGGGTATTCAGGGGAATTTGACAGACATTTTAGTTAGTTATAGTTAGACATCCTGGAATAAATGAAGAGAAGGAAAAGGCGCATGTCGCACGCAGCACGCAAGAAATGTTTATATAAGTATGTTCTCTATCAAGCTATAACAAATTGTAAATGTAAATCATTTTAGTCTGTTATTTATCGGTTATGAAATTGAGTTCAGAGCATAAGGAAGCAGGAATTTCTATGCCTGAAGAGAGGAGCGAAATAATAAGATTCCTGATAGAGAAAAAGGCGTACCCAAGGTGTAGCAAGACCGGGAAAATATTCTTCTTGAGACGCGGGAGAGATGACGGTTTTGAAGAGCTAAAGGAGAGAATTATTGAGAGGTTGGGACTAAAGACCGAAGACGATTGTAAAAGTGTAAGAGAGATTATAAAAGCGGAATTAGCAAAACGGAGAAGAACCAGACCTATAAAAAAGTGGATTAAAGAAGAGAGACCAAGGGAGATGCTGATAAAGCATGGTGCAGAAACTCTTACGCCTGCAAAGCTGTTAGCAATTATTTTGGGGACTGGCAGCAGCGAGGGAGTGAGTGCAGAGGATTTGGCACGAAGGATATTGAACCATTTTGGTAGTTTGAGGGCAATAGATTCCGCACATATCTTTGATTTGCAGGCAATTGAAGGTATTGGAGAAGCGAAGGCGGCACAGATAAAGGCGGCATTGGAAATTGGTAAGAGATTAATGCGGGAAGAAGCCGAGCGTAAGACGAAAATAAGGACCGTGAAGGATGTTGTTGAATACGTTGGCGATTACTATGCTCCTTATTTGAGGGATAAAGAGAAGGAGTTCTTTAATATAATCCTGTTAGATGTCAGGAACAAGGTGATAGATAATATAGAGTTGAGTAAAGGAAGCGTGTCAGCAAGCGTGGTTGATGTGAAGGAGATAATAAAAGAGGCGACGAAGAAGACAGCATCTGCAATTATTATGGTGCATAATCACCCTTCGGGCGATGCGGAGCCTTCTAATGATGATATAGAGATTACGAGACGAGTAGTTGAAGCCTGCAGTTTGGTGGGCATAAAGGTGTTAGACCATATTGTGATAGGGAAAAATAAGGATGATTATGTGAGTTTTATGGATAGAGGGTTGATAAAGGGAGTGTGAAGACGAGAGAAATATATACGCATGTGAGTAATAAAGATATAGATAAAAAGTCCTTTGGACAGGTTGTTTGAGAAAGAGAATGGAGGAGGTGCAAAAGGATGAGTGTGCCGAGCAAAGTTCATAATATCCAGTTGGTGAAAATCCAACCTGAGGAAAGGTTAGCCGCCACCTCAGAACTGAACCCTGCATCCAGTCTGGTAACAGGCTGTGGTGAAGCCAGGGGG
>Ga0190304_1001232_pt1 | contig 11480 bp, 12 predicted proteins | sample 48700712_MG_FD_161670 | JGI IMG/M metagenome (GOLD analysis project Ga0190304, IMG submission 161670) | Hydrothermal vent sediment bacterial communities from Southern Trench, Guaymas Basin, Mexico - 4870-07-1--2_MG | ecosystem: Environmental > Aquatic > Marine > Hydrothermal vents > Sediment ... | reverse complement strand
TGATTTCTCAATCTGTCTATTTCAGCACCAGCGTGTGATTGCAAATACCTCGAGAAACAACATATTGTAAACCCGCAAAAAGCCCCGTTAGATTTTTATCTGGGTAGATTACTATACTGAAAAAGCAAACAATGAGTGACAGCCCGGCGTATGCTCCGGCTCACGATACTGGTAGTGGGCTTATGTGCGGAGCATGCGGGAAAAACCACGTTAACCAGATCCATACTCAGATGCCTGAGAGAGATTGGGATGAGACCATGCGCTTTTAAACCCAAAGCTGCAAACAATCTATGGTATGATTTTGATGTGGTATACGAATCTCTCTCAAAAGGTAGATTATACGGTTTGGATGCAAAATTATTGAGAGAAGAGTCTCACACGCCTCTTCGGGAAGAAGTGATAAACCCCGTTCACAGATTGTGGAATGAGGGCGAACAACCTGAGTATATCCTCGATAGGATTTTTGCTGATGGCAAAACTATACTCATCTTGAAAAACCTCACGGAGATAAACAGGATGGTAAAGGGTCTGTTTGATTTGCTCTGTGCAAAGGCTGACCAAATTATCGAAACCACCGATGAGGATCTAACGACCAAACTATTGAGATACTATGAGAGAGGTATAAAAAACTCTTTCACGGAGATCTCGAAAAATCACGATGTTGTGGTGGTGGAAAGTTACAGCGATGTCGCTCTTCCATGGGAAAAACTGAAGCCGGATATCGTGTTCGGTGTAAAACCTTGGGAAATATCCATCTACGATGCAGAAAAATATGTAATGGCGGTCGATATTCTCCACGGAGGAGAGATAAGCACTCAGAGAGTTACCGCACTGCTGGAGCCGACAAAACGAATAAAAATTTTGCCACAACCCTCTGCACAGGTTGTGGACTATATGAAAGAAAGGGCTCGCCCCATCTTGGAAGAGTACGTTTAAAGTTGATGTTTCCACTTCTCCATGATCTTTTCTATTCCCAGCAGACCAATGAGGGCAAGTATACCAAAATATGCCTCCACCACGTAGGCGTCGCCCGGCATATTAAGATTTAGATAGGTTTGGAAAGCGGGTATTGGGGCATCAACTACCGTCTTGTAGATTATGGATGCTATAAGATACTTTATCTTTGATGTTTTTATTGCATAAAATACGAGCAACAGCGCGAATATGTGGATGATAATAACAAACGTTCTTTCCAGTATAGGAACGGGTATCATCAGGGAGGGTTGATTCAGCTGCTGAAGCACGATATCTCGCTGTGATTCCGGTATCTTGTCTATAAGACCCGGATATAGCAGAAAGGCAAGAATGTTTACAAAGGATGAAAATCCGATGAATATCGCCTCCACGGCGCCAAATCCTATACCTATAGCTATCGCCTGATTTAAATCTGCACCCCTCATCCTTGTTTTCTTTATCACCACGTAAGATAACCCGCTTTCGAGGAGACCCGTTCTCAAACCGACGTAGAGTCCCGTCACCACAGCATATGCCGGGTTTCCGTACACCAGTAAACTTTCCGATAAGGGGTTTGTGATGGTGAAGTCCATCAGAAATTTGGGTGAAATTGCAATGACCCATAAAAGTAAGCCGTATATGAAAAACTCTATTTTTGTTCCTTTCTTCCACCACCATATCAGGGGAGCCGCAGCCCCCACAATGAGCATCCCTATTCCCGAAAGGATAAGATAAGGATTCATGATTCGTCTTCGAGTTTAACCGCAGTTCCGTATACGAGGATTTCAGCTGCTCCTCCCATGACCGCAGATGTCATGAATCTCACATTTATGATGGCATCTGCTCCGAGTTTTTCCGCCTTCTCCACCATTCTCCTCAAAGCTATCTCTCTTGCCTCCGTGAGCATTTCCGTGTACTCCCTTATCTCCCCTCCCACTATATTCCTGAAACCCGCAACGATATCCTTTCCGATGTGTTTTGCCTGTATGGTGTTACCCCTCACGAGACCCAATATCTCCTTAACCTTCTTTCCGGGAATAAAATCCGTGGTTGTTAATATCATGGTTTCATATCCTCCTCCCTGATTTCCATCCTTTCTTCTCTTTTCTCCTTTATAAGGGAAACAAATAGGAGAATTACACCCAGTAAAATGATGACAACGGCAGATGCAACAAATGGGTCAACATAAGAAACGGTTGGTATCAGTTTATAAATCCCGTAGACGACCAACATCAATATTCCTATGGCAAATAGATATAGACCTATATCCCTTGCTTCCATCCTTCTCGTCTAAATGATGTGCAAATTTAAATTTGTCGGTACATTTCCCCTCTATTCTGGATTCAAAAAGATTATTTTCGCCGCGATGAGATTATAACATCTCTACCTTTATCTCATCGTTTATGTCGATCAGTGCTCCCGTTCCTCTCTTTCCGGCCGAACAATTCACAACGATCGTATCATTGATCTTGTCAAAACCCGGTCTCTCATGTATGTGCCCGCAGAGGTGTAATCTCGGTTTCTTTTCCTCGAGTATCTGTCTTATGTCCCTGCTTCCCGCATGGATTCCGAATATCGCGTTGTCGAGAACCCTGTAAGGTGGAAGATGAGTAACGAAAACCGTTTCTTCGTCGAGTAGAGATTTGGCTTTTTCTACTTCTTCGTCCGGGCAGTGGTTCCCTCCGAGTCCCACGAATTTTATGCCTTTGTATGTAAATTTCTTGAGATGTATATTTTCCGCTTTACTTTTATCGATGTATTCGGGAACGTCCTCGCTATCCACGTTTCCATGGATGGCAAGCGTTTTTACGGGGATTTGATCCAGCAAGGTTTTTGCGAGCTCTCCGGGACCGAAGTGTGTTATATCTCCACATATAACCACTATCTCCGGTGAGTATTCCTCCACCTTTTTAAGGAGTTCGTTCATCACGTACTGTCTGCCATGGATATCGGCTATTGCTATCAATCGCATATGCAATCATGCATTATGGAAACAGATAAAAATTTTATCCCCGATTCAACTGCGGATGAGAGAATTTCCAAACTACTTCGCTGATGCGGAAGAGAGCTTCAACAATGCGGATTTTATAATTTTCGGTTTACCATATGACAAAACCTCATCTTTCAGATTTGGGGCAAGGTTGGCTCCGAAGGAGATAAGGAAAGCGAGTTGGAATTTTGAGAGTTTTGACATGCTTACGGGCGTTGATTTTACAGAAATTCCCTTGCATGATTACGGCGATCTCGATATAGAGAACAAGAACAGTGAAGACATGCTGGAGAGTGTAAAGCGGTTCAGCAAGAGAGTGATAAAAGCGAAAAAGATACCCGTGGCTATAGGTGGAGAACATTCTGTGACACCTGGATTAGTAGAGGGATTTGATGATGTGTTCGTCATTTCTCTGGATGCGCATCTGGATTTCAGAGATGAGTATGAAGGTAACAGATACAATCATGCCTGCGCCTCAAGGAGAGTAGCAGATAAGGTGGGCATTGACAATATCGCAATCCTTGGAGTGAGGTCCGCTGAGAGAAAGGAACTCGAAAAAGCAAGGGAAGAGGGGTTGAAATTCTTCGCATCCGGGAGTTTATCCGGAGATATAGACGATGTGTTGAAAGAGATCAGCAAGGATATTGGAGAAAGAAAGGTATATCTTTCCATAGATTTCGATGTTCTGGATCCAGCCTATGCGCCGGGCGTATCAACGCCGGAGCCGTTCGGGCTGGAGCCAGATGATGTTATCAAAGTCATAAAAACATTTGCAGATAGAATCGTTGGTTTTGACCTGGTTGAGGTTTGTCCGCCCTATGATTTTGGAAATACCTCCATACTCGCGGCAAAGGTTATAAGGATAGCCATAGCAGAGATATGGAAGGCATTGAAGAGTGGAAACTAAACGCTTTTATCCCTTCTCAGGATTTAGTCCATCATGAAGTATCCTGCCGAAGAATTTGAAGATGAGGTTGCAGGGAAATTGAAAGAATTACTTGTAAAAATTGATAGAGAATTTGCCGAGAATATAAAACTCGAGATTCCTCCTTCTCCCGATAAAGGAGACCTCTCTTTTGCATGCTTTCCTCTTGCAAAGATACTCAAAAAACCTCCTCAGGAGATATCTGCAGAAATAGCGAGGGCTGTGGAGAAAGGGGAATGGATAGACAGGGTTGAGGCATGCGGAGGTTATGTGAATTTTTTCATCAATGTAGAAAAACTCTGTGCCGAAACTGTAAGATTGATAAGAGAGATGGATGAAAAATATGGATCTTTTGAAAGTAGAAAAGAAAAGGTGATAATAGAACACACATCAGCGAATCCAAATGGTCCGCTACACGTGGGTAGAGCCAGAAATCCCATCATAGGAGATACTCTGGTGAGAGTGTACAGGTTTTATGGGTACAGTGTAAAATCACAGTTCTATGTCGATGATCTTGGCAAGCAGGTCGCTATCCTTGCGTGGGGTTTGAAAAATATAGATCCTTCTACTCTGCCGCCGCCTTCAAGAGAGAAAGCGGATCATTATCTTGTGAGATTCTATCAAAAGGCTTATCAGATGATGGAAGAAAATCCCGATGTGGAGGAGGAGATAAACGAGATAACGAGATTGTGCGAGAGTGGAGACGAGAAAACGATAGAGATGGTGAGAGAGGCATATGAAAAGGCGCTCGATGGTATAAAGGAGAGTTTGAAAAGGATAAACGTGGAGTTCGATGAATTCGTTGAGGAGTCGAGATTTGTCAGAGATGGAAGCGTATACAAGGTTGTTGAGGAGCTTAAGAAGAGCAAGTATGCTGGCAGTGAGGATGGAGCGTGGTATATTGATCTCAAGGAGTTTGGAATACAGGGGAGGGATACCAGGTTCTTTTTCACGAGAAAAGACGGTACCACACTTTATGCGACGAGAGATATCGCTTATCACATATGGAAGCTGAATCAGGCAGATATAATTATCAATGTTCTTGGTGAAGACCATAAACTCGAAGCAAAACAGGTGGAGATAGCTCTCAGAATTTTAGGGATGAAAAGGTTGCCGAAGGTCGTGTTTTATTCTTTTGTCACCCTGCCGGAGGGAAAGTTATCGACAAGGAGAGGAAGGGTGATATATCTCGATGATTTGATAGATGAAGCGATAGAGAGGGCTTATCGGGAAGTGAAAAAGAGGAGAGGAAATGAGCTTGATGAGGAAAGATTGAGAGAGATTGCAGAGATTGTCGGTATAGGTGCCTTACGTTACAATATAGTCAAGATACAGCCGGAAAAGGATATTGTTTTCAAGTGGGAGGAAGCTCTCAATTTTGAAGGAGATTCTGCTCCATTTGTTCAGTATGCTCATGCAAGAGCATGCAGTATACTGAGGAAAGAAAGTGCCCCGGAAAAAATCACCGTCAGAAATCTGAAGCATCCCTCAGAGATTTCTCTTGCGAAGGTGCTGTCGAGGTTTCCCAATGTGGTTAAGATTTCCTGCACCCAGAACAGGCCTCATCTCATACCATCATATCTGTTTGAACTTGCCTCCACTTTCAATCAGTTCTATCGCGATTGTCCCGTACTGAAAGCAGAGAGTGAGGAAATCAGGAAAGAGAGGCTCGCTCTCGTGGATTCCGTCAGAATCGTCCTCAGGAATGGGTTATCTCTTCTGGGAATAGAGGCTCCAGAGGAGATGTGATGTACCGCTGGATTTCGTGCAGGAGTATTGTGGAAAGAATACACGGTACGGATGAAAGGTTTGGAGGTAAATATATCGTGGATCCGTATCAAAAATGCGACCTTTCCTGCATATACTGTGATGCGTCGGAGGATATAATTTACATAAAACATAACGCAGTGGAAATTCTCATCAACGAGATAGAGAGAATCAAAAGGGGAAGGGTTATCCTAGGATCAGCTACTGACCCCTATCAGAGGATAGAGGAAAGGGAGGGTCTCACGAGAGAGGTGCTGAAGATTCTCACAGAAAATGGTTTTCCCGTTCATATTCTCACAAAATCCTCGCTGGTGGAAAGGGATATCGATATCATGAAGAGTGGTGATGTGAGAGTAACCATAAGCTTTTCCACCATGGATGAGAATATCTCGAGAATCATTGAGCCGGAGGCGCCGGCGCCAGAGAGAAGATTAGAAACGGTTGAAAGACTGAGTAAAGAGGGGATAAGGGTTGGAGTGGCGGTATTTCCTCTGATACCATATGTTTCTGATGTAGATATAGAGCGGGATGTGAAGAGGTTCAAGGATGCTGGAGCGAGTTATCTGATTTATGAGTATCTCGAGCTGAAGGGTTATGTTAGAGAGAAGTTTTTTGGAAAGATGGAAAGGTTTTTTCCTGAGATCTGTGAAAAGTTGAGAGAGCTGTATCGGGATAGCTACAAACCAAAGGATTATAAAGTTGATGACATGATAGTTAAAGCCTGTAAAAAAGTGGGTTTAAGGTTGGGATATGGATAAGGAGATTCTCAAGATATTGAGGAAGCAGAGATATGCCATAGTTGGCAGGCACTCGGGAGTAAAGCCATGCCACTGGCTGAGAGAGAGTTTGCTGAGGAATAGAACGTGTTACAAGCAGAAATTTTACGGTATAGAGAGTCATCGCTGTCTGCAGATGACCACCGCTATAAACCACTGTACCCAGAACTGTTTGTTTTGCTGGAGGTATCAGGGATTTACGGAAACAAGCATAGCTGAACCTGATGACCCAGTTTTTATTCTTGATGAGTCGATAAAGGCACAGAGGGTGTTTTTGACTGGCTATAAGGGAGACCCAAGGGTTGACAGGAAAAAATGGGAGGAAGCGAATGAGCCAAAACACATTGCATGCTCTTTGACGGGAGAGCCGACACTTTATCCTCGACTGGGAGAATTTTTTGAGGAGGCTCATAATAGAGGGATGACCACTTTTCTTGTAACGAATGGAACGAATCCAGATGCTTTGATGAATCTCGATACACCGCCAACGCAACTATATGTGTCTGTGACCTCTCCGAATGAAGAGGTTTACAAAAAACTCAACAGACCGATAATTAAAGATGGATGGGAAAGATTGCAAAAAACTCTTGAGATTCTACCATCCATTGGTACGAGAACTGTGATAAGGCATACTCTTGTGAAAGGATGGAATATGGATGAGAAATTCATTCCGGAATATGCAAAGCTTATAGAGAAAGCGGAGCCTCTCTTCGTGGAGCCAAAGGCATATATGTTTGTTGGATATTCGAGAAAGAGATTGAGCATAGCAAACATGCCCTCTTTTGATGAAGTTAGGGAATTCGCTAGGAAGTTATCTGAGGAAACAGGTTATTACTACCTTGACGAAAGCAGGGATTCAAGAGTGGTTTTGCTTGGTAGGGAGAAAGGGGATACAAGGATACGATAGGTTGATTGTTTGGGAGTTCTCCGCAAAGTCATCGATATTTGGTTTGAGCGTTATCATGACGTTGTGGTGCAATCACACGATAAGCAACCACACTTTCCCACATTGGATGGTATGTGGTTAGCTCTGTAGAATTGTTGCAACCACTTCTCTTATTCTCGCTTTCGTTGATTCGGTTAATCGTTAAATGCAGAATTCCTGTCTCCCGGATGGTGACCCATGGTATGTCTCTCCATCCGGCATGCAAAATCAGATAGAAAGAGTAATTCTCTCTTGAAGCATTTTTATCTGTAATCCGTACCGTAATCCAGTTGCCGCCCCGGAGAGTCTTAGCAGGTTCGTTTGATCCATACAGGTATCTCCATGCACCGCCACCTCTAACGCGCTCATCGCCTTCAGGATGCCACGAAATTTTTACACCGTATGGGAGGTTGGCTATCAATTCTGGCCACTCAGGTTTTGGTCCCCACAATATATCCACCTTAACTTTTGCTGGAATGGTCACCTGACCGCTTTCCCACTCATAAGCGGTTACATTCCATATCATTCTCTTTTGTACCGTGCCCCAACTGCTTATTCCTACTGGAGAGTGATTCTTGATATATCTATACAACTGAAGTGGCTGAAGCAGGAGGAGCTTACTTATTATCTCCTCAACAAAAGGCATCGGGTTCCAGTATACCCACATATATGCCATGGTCCATGTTTTCTTCTCTGCACCAACATCTTGATTACCATCACTATGCGCACTCGCTGGATAACCTTTTGTTGGGGTTGTTGTAAGTAGAGCCGGTGTGGCCGCGCAGAGTATTAACGCCACCACCAAAACAAATACCCTCCGGCTCACTCTGGCATCACCAAATGAAAGTAAATACATAATGGAGTATATATAATATCGGTATGATGGTGAGTGATAACAAACAAACCTTATAAACTATTTCTTCCAGAGAGTAAGATTGGATGAAACGCCTGATTTCTGTACTTGCTGTTTCGATTCTGATCATTTCCTCAATCTCAGCCATTTCATCTCATTCGGAGAGTCAAAAATATTCGTATATCGTCGTTTTCAAGCATCCGTCAATGATCGATTTTTCCCTGAATACCACCAATGGCTCGAAACTTCTCAAATACAGAGAGTATCTGAAAAACCTGCATGATAAATTCATAAACTGGCTGGAAGAAAAGACGGGAAAAACCAAGTTTAAAGAGTTCTTCAATGTGCTGAATGCGGTAAAGATCAGGGTACCATCCAGCATCGTACCGCTCATAGAATCTCTGCCATATGTCAGATCTGTATATCCCGATATCAGAGTTCAGTCCCTCCTTGCATATTCCAGATCTCTGATAAGACTCGACTATGCCCTTAACATAAAGAACCTCACCGGAGAGGGTGTAACGGTTGCGGTTCTCGATACAGGTATAGATTACACACATCCAGATCTGAAAAATTGCTATGCCGGCGGCTACGATTTTGTGAACGATGATAGTGATCCATTTGATGATAATGGTCACGGTACCCATGTATGCGGAATAATCGCCGGAAACGGAAAAGCCTCAAATGGAACATACAGAGGTATCGCACCGGACTCAAAGCTCTACGTGTACAAGGTTCTCGACGAAAACGGTATGGGTTATGCATCCGACATAATCGAAGCCATTGAGAAAGTGATTGATCCAAATGGAGACGGAGATTTCTCGGATCATCTTGATATATTATCCTTGAGTTTGGGAGTAACTGATGGAGACAAAGGTGGAGATCCAGACGATTTACTGAGTGAATCCGTAGATAAAGCGGTTGATGCTGGTATCGTGGTTATAGTATCTGCAGGTAATGATGGGTGGGATGTAAAGAACAACCAGCCGGTAAAATACACGATAAGCTCACCGGCATGTGCTCGAAAAGCGATAGCGGTGGGAGCGGTTACCCACATGATTAATAGCTTACCAAGTGGTGGTCCCGACAGAATAGCACTGTACAGTTCAAAAGGTCCGTCTCCTCTTATGACCGTCAAACCGGATATTGTCGCACCTGGTGGAGATGTCGATATATTTTCCAGTGGTTCAAATGCGTACAATTATTCCATAACATCAACACGCGCAACAAACTGCAGTGTGGGAAAAACAGTAAATGAACACTACACCAAACTCGGCGGCACGTCGATGGCGGCGCCGCATGTATCTGGAATTGTTGCTCTGCTGATGCAAGAACACCCTGACTGGGATCCTTTCGAGATAAGGTCCGCACTTCGCTACACAGCCAGGGACTTGGGATATCCATTAACATATCAGGGTTTTGGCAGGGTAGATGCCTATGAGCTGCTGATAAATCTTCCTGCCCCACCGCCAGTCGCCATATTTTTCGATGTCGAAAAAGTCGGGAATGGAATCGTGTTCAAAGGAATTGCAAAATCGAGATGGTTTGATTCGTATCGTCTCTACTACAAATTTATGGGCTCTGATAGACCAGATGAATTTGATGCTACAGAGGATGGATGGATTCTTCTTTATGAGTGTAAATCTTATGTGAAGGATGGTACACTGTGCACATGGGATATCTCTGACCTTGGGGAAGGATGGTATGAAGTGAAACTGGTTGTCAGAGATGATTTTGGTAGAGAGAGTGAGGATTACATTATAGTTCATGTTGGTCGTGAAAATTACATTATTGATATCCCTTCCTCTGTACACGAGGGAGAAAAGTTCAGGGTTTCTGTGAAAAATTCAGATGATAAATCTCTGAGAGCGATATTCATCATGTGTTCTCCATTGAGAATACCCCGAATCAAAATGGGAAGGGATGTGGAATTCAGGGCTTACAGGATATTCTCAGAAAAAACGGAGTCCATCAGTGTAAAGATGTGGATTATCATTATTGAGCCTCACCTTCAGGTGGAGAAAAGAGAGATCGTGATTTTGAACGATTGATTCAATCGCTGGTTGTGTCCTCTCCCGCTCTGTAACACATCTGTATAACGTTATAGATGTCTTCCATCCCGCTGTAATCTGTACTGCTCACCGGAATGAGGGGAGTTTCTTCTCCAAAATGTTTGAGAAGAAGTAATATCTGCTCACTGAGTTCTCTGTAAATGGTTGCCCTCTCTCTTATTATGGTTTCATAAAGTCCCTCATCTATGCTTGACCATCTTCTCAGTTTTTCCAGTTCTTCTTTCTTTAGAAGATCGCTCTTGCTGAGCAGATTGGCAACGGGTATGGAGAGTCTGAATCTCGTCGTCAGGGAAAGGAGGAGCTGGGTGACAAAACCGGATGCCGTTCTTGAGAGAATCGGGTCCAGAAGATACGCAACCATCGACCTTTTCGGATTGAGTTGCGAGATAAGTATATTACCGGATTCTCTGAATACGAAAAGTTCGATCTGTCCCGGTGTATCGAGCAGAACATAACTTGTTTTGAATCCCTCTATCGATTCCTTTATCTCCTTTGCGTTGAGAGCGAGCATATCTGCAGCCACTATCTGGGCTCCGTTTGGACCGAGATCATATTCATCCATTATTTCTTTCAGGGAAATCCAGTCTCTTATATCAACATCGGGAGTGTAAGGTAAAAAATCTGCTCCGGGATCGAGATTAACGGTTATGGAATCGAGTCCCCTGAGTTTCAGCCAGTTCTGAAACGTTCTGGTCAAGGTAGATTTTCCCGAGCCGGCTGTGCCTATGAAGTAGATGTAAGCGGGTTCCTCCACACTCATACTAACCTCTGAGTTCTTTCATGTGTCTTATCCTCTTTTCAATGAGTTCTTTTGTTCCTATGTCATGCCTTATAAAGATGTGTTCTCCTCTGATATGCTTCAGTCCCCTCTCACATATCTCCTCCGCCTCTTCGAGCGAGTTGCCTATACCGACGACAGCCAGAGATCTGGATGATGTCGTGTATATTCTATCATCTTTTCTGTTGACCGATGCATAAAACAGGATGGCGCCCTCCCGCTTTATCATCTCCTCATCGACATCTATGGGCTGGTCCACCATACTCTTTACACCATAACCCTCCGGAACAACGTATTTGCACACGGTCGCTTTCCTGTCAAAGTCTATCCTTGCTCCGGAGAGATCGCCATCCACCATTCTGAAACACATATCAACGAAATCTCCCCTGAAAATGGGAAGTATGTTCATGGCTTCCGGGTCACCAAATCTTGCATTTATT
>Ga0190304_1001231_pt1 | contig 11485 bp, 8 predicted proteins | sample 48700712_MG_FD_161670 | JGI IMG/M metagenome (GOLD analysis project Ga0190304, IMG submission 161670) | Hydrothermal vent sediment bacterial communities from Southern Trench, Guaymas Basin, Mexico - 4870-07-1--2_MG | ecosystem: Environmental > Aquatic > Marine > Hydrothermal vents > Sediment ... | reverse complement strand
GCTTCACATCTGGACCCTGGGGGTGGCGCCTTATATCAGAGAAGAGTTCAAAAGGAACTTTCGCCACAACTCCTTTTTCGTAACGTCCAATACGCGGGAAGAGGTGAACAAAGGGGCTGCCGACTATACCCCTGTGTTTTTCTCTCAGGTTCCAGACCTCTTTTATAAACGGATCATACCTATTGATATTGCACTGGTACAGGTCTCACCCCCCGATCGCTACGGGTATATGAGCCTGGGCATCAGCGTGGACATTGTGAGGGCAGCTGTAGATTGTGCTACACATGTTATTTGTCAGGTCAACTCTTTTATGCCAAGGGTGCATGGTGACACTTTTCTTAACATCTCTGACGTCGATTACGTTATTCCCTACGATGAGCCACTTCTGGAGTACAAAACAGATGTTCCCGATGAGATAGCCCATAGGATCGGAAGGTATGTCGCTCGGTTGGTGGAGGATGGGGCTACGATTCAGGTGGGCTATGGAAAGGTTCCAAATGCTGTCTTGGCCAATCTTAAAGAAAAGAAGCATCTTGGGGTGCATACCGAGTTTCTTGGTGACGGGATTGTGGATCTTATGAAACAGGGAGTGATTGATAATTCACAGAAGTCTCTTGATCGTAACAAGACGGTCGCTGCCTTTTGTATGGGAAGTCGTGAGACTTATGAGTATTTGTCTGATAATCCTGCGGTAGAGTTTCTGCCCGTCCAGTATACAAATGACCTCATGGTCATAGCCCGCCAGCACAAGATGACAGCCATCAATACTGCCCTTTCCGTTGATTTGACAGGACAAGTTGCAGCCGAATCGCTTGGAAAAACCTTTTACTATGGCATGGGTAGTCAGGCTGACTTCATGCGGGGCGCTGCCATTGCACCTGGTGGAAAGTCAATCCTTGTGTTGAAGTCAACGGCTAAGAATGGAGAGGTGTCTAGAATAGTTCCTGTGCTCCCTGAGGGGTCTGGTGTGACTTTGACACGGGGGGATGTTCATTACGTGGTAACGGAGTATGGCATCGCTTATTTATATGGAAAGAATGTGCGAGAAAGGGCCATGGAGTTGATAAGCATTGCCCACCCCAAGTTCAGACCTTGGCTCTTGGAAGAGGCAAAAAGGTTAAACCTTATTTATAAGGATCAGGCATACATCCCTGGAGAGCAGGGGAGATACCCAGAGGAGCTAGAAACTTTTCGCACAACCAAGTCGGGTTTAGAGATTACTTTGCGGCCTGTTAAACTTAGCGATGAGCCACTTCTGAAAGATTTCTTTTATTCCCTTTCTGATCAGTCTATCTACAAGAGGTTCATGTCAGCTAGAACTGACATGCCCCATGAGAGGTTACAGAAGTTTGTGGTGATAGACTACACCCGGGGAATGGTGATTCTAGCCGTGGTAGGTGATCCTGGCCGGGAAAAGGTGGTGGGTGTGGGTGAGTATTGGATGGATGAGAAGACCCACACAGCAGAGGTTGCTTTGGCCGTCAGGGACGATTACCAGGGCAAAGGGGTGGGAACGGAGCTTCTTAACTACTTGATCTACATTGCAAAAAGGAGAGGGCTTCTTGGGTTTACCGCCGAGGTTCTAGTAGGAAACCGGCCCATGCTCTACCTATTTGAGAAGGCTGGCTTCACCGTTAAGAAACGGCTTGAGGGGGATGTGTACAGGGTTCAGTTGCTGTTTGGTGGCTGAGTCTTGGATCTGAGGAGAGAGTCGGTCTAGTTTCATTTCAAAGGTTGCTTTTCATCGCAACTGAATCCCATGACGAATGGCTGCCCAAGAAGCTCCAGAGAAGAGTGTTGGAGCCACCCATATTTGAGGTTATCCCACTGGCAGCCGAAAAGTTGGGATACTCCTGGCCCTCATTTGCATTTGTTGGCACAAGCTACTAATATAAACCGCTATCATCTCAGATGGAGGTGTACCCATGGCATCAAGGGCATTGTTTTCCAACAGAGTGGGTGGAATTCCCACTTCTGCTATTCATGAGATGACCAGACTATCAGCCACCATGTCTGATGTGGCCTTTCTTTCGTGGGCTAGGCCGGAGGGAAACACGCCAGACTTCATCAACGAAGCGGCTATCAAGGCTATTGAGGACAACCTGGTGAGTGCTTATTCTCCCGTACCGGGTCTTTTGGAGCTGAGGGAGGCGATTGTTGAGAAAATCAAGAGGGATAATGGAATAGATGCGACACCCACAGAGATTATTGTGACTAATGGGGCTATTGAGGCACTCACTGCCGCCGTGTTGGCTGTAGTGGACCCGGGTGACGAAGTACTGTTGCCCTCTCCCAACTACTCTACCCATACCCTTCAGGTTCAGCTGGCTTCCGGTGTGCCTGTTTTCGTGCCCACTATAGAAGAGGAAGGTTTTAGGCTGGATTTAGACGCCTTTAAGAAGGCTGTGACACCCAAGACCAAGGCCATACTTTTCTGCTCCCCCTGTAATCCAACAGGTGCTGTATTCACCAAGGAGGAGTTGCTGGGCTTGGCCGATATTGCCGAGGAGCATGATCTGGCAATCATTACGGATGAGGCCTATGAATACTTCACTTTCGATGGGGCAGAGCACTTTAGTCTTGCCTCCATTCCTGAGCTCAAAAAGAGGACCATCAGTTGCTTCACCTTCACCAAGACCTACGTGATGACGGGCTGGAGGGTAGGTTATGTGGTGGCTACGGAGGAGATGATCGAGCAGATCAGGAAGGCACATATCCCTATGACAATTTGTTGCCCCGTGGTATCTCAGTATGCCGCTTTAGCCGCTTTGAAGGGACCTCAGGACTGTGTGGCTGAGTTTAGAGAGAAGTACCTGCATTTGAGGAACTTGATGTGCCAGAGGCTGGATGAGTTGAATGCTGTGTTCTCGTATCAGAGGCCTAAAGGTTCCTACAACATGTTCCCCAAAGTACTTGTGGAAGAGGGTAAGGACTCTCTCGCGCTGTGTAAGGATCTCCTGTTTAAGGCCAAGGTTTCTGTGGTTCCGGGGGTGGCCTTTGGTCCAACAGGGGAGGGTCATGTGAGGATGTCCTTCTGCACAAATGCAGAGGACATTAACAAGGCTTTCGACAGGATGAAGGAGTACTTCGGCTCCAAGGGGTATGTCTGAGATGAGTGTAGTCACTTCACTTGCACGACTACTGGGATGATGAGGGGGCGTCGGTCTAGGCTCTTGCCCAGGTGACGTCTAAGGACTCTCTGGACGGCCTTTTTGAGGACATTTTCGTCTCTCAGAAGGTGGGGTTCTGTTGCTATCAGCTCCTCTACCAGATCCTTCAGTTTGTTCTCCATGGCTTCTCCTTCTTCTGAGAGGCCCCGGGCGATGATTCTCGGCTCGTCAACGAGTCTAGGTTCCTGGGAATCTACCAGAAGCAGGGCTACCACAGCTCCGAAGCGGGACATGCGGATCCTCTCCCTCAGGATTTGGGGTCCTATATCTCCGATGCCCTTGCCCGAGATCATAATGTCCTCTGTTTCTAGGTGCTCTGCAATGGAGAAGCCGTCCTGGGTGAGTTCCACTACGTCTCCGTCCTGGGCCAGGATTATCCTTTCCCTGGGTATGCCCAATCTCCGGGCCAGCTCAGAGTGAAAGACGAGATGCAGGAATTCACCGTGGATGGGCATAAAGAACCGGGGACGTATGAGATTGAGGATGAGTTTCAACTCCTCTCTGTGGGCGTGTCCTGATGTGTGTACAGGGGAGATTTCCTGGTAGAAGACATGGGCACCTGCCATGAAGAGCTGATTGAGGATCCGTGCTATAGCCCGCTCGTTGCCTGGTACGGGTCGGCTGGAGATGATCACCGTATCTCCCTCCTTAATCTTCAGTTGTTTGTGTTCCCCTGAGGCTACCCGATAGAGCACCGACATGGGTTCCCCCTGGCTTCCAGTAGTGATGATGGTGATCTGGTCGTCAGGATAGTCTCTCATGTGGGAGAGGGGTATGATTAGACCTTGGGGAACGTGGAGGTGGCCCAGTTTCTGGGCTATCTGGGTGTTTTCCTCTAACCTCCTTCCCGCTAGAATCACTTTTCTGCCGAAGCGCCGGGAGAGATAAAGGATCTGTTGAATTCTGTGGATGTGGGAAGCAAATGTGGCCACGAAGATCCTGCCCTGGGCTTTGAAGAAGATGACTTCCAGTTTCTCTCCTACCTCCTTTTCTGAGATGGAGTAGCCTTCTTTATCCACGTTTGTGGAGTCGGACAGGAGAAGGAGGGCATCTTTTCCGTAGAGGGCGAAGAGCTCCAGCTGGGTGGGGATAGCATCCACGGGGGTCTGGTCAATTTTGAAGTCTCCTGTGTGGACCAGGGTGCCTACGGGAGTTTCCAGGATGAGCCCTACGCCATCGGGTATGGAGTGGCAGACGTGGACGAAGCGGACGGAGAAGGGGCCTGTATGGAGGGTTCCGCCTGGTTCTACGGGAAAGAAACGGAAGTTTTTTATTCCAGCGTCTTCCAGTTTGTGACGGGCTAAGCCTAAGGTGAGGGGGGTGCCATAGACCGGTGCTCGAATTCTGTCCAACAGGATGGGCAATGCCCCTATGTGGTCTTCGTGGCCGTGGGTGAGGACAACTCCCACTACTTGGTCTTTTCGTTCCAGAATGTAAGTGAAGTCTGGGGCTACCAGGTCCACCCCGTACACACTCTCCTCTGGGAAGATGATTCCGGCGTCGATCACCAGTAGTTGCTGGTCGTATTCCAGGACCAGGCAGTTTTTACCGATTTCCCCTAGGCCGCCTAGAGGGATGATTTTGATGGGCTTCTCCATAAGCCTAATAAAAAATGGTGGGCGATGCAGGATTTGAACCTGCGACCTCTCCCGTGTGAGGGGAGCGCTCTCCCCCTGAGCTAATCGCCCACCTGGTGGACGGTGCCGGACTTGAACCGGCGACCTCTACCGTGCGAAGGTAGCGCTCTCCCACCTGAGCTAACCGCCCTTAGCTGGGGGAGCGTTAGACTTAATACACCCATGAGAGGGTGGGTGTCAAGGAAATGGAGGGCTCTTTCCGATTTTCCGAGGGGAACCAGCTGGGACGGTTGATGTTTGGCTCAGGCTTTTGTAACCAAGAGCCTGTGGGGAGGGTTTCATTTTTGAAAGGGTGGAAGGAGAAGGCCTGGGGCCACTGGGTCAAAGGGGTTGTAGTCAAGTTTCTGAGGGACCAGTGTATAGTGGACGCTTCAGCCCTCTCCTATGTTACTATTCTTTCCCTGGTGCCCCTAATTGTGGTCACCTTCTCCCTCCTCTCGGCTTTTGCCTCTTTGGCGGCTTTGAAGGAGAGGATTTTGGATTACCTCCTCAAGTTCATGGTGCCGGGATCGGCCTCGGCCGTAGTGAATTACATCACAGGATTCTCTGCAAAGGCTAAGACTATGGGGCTTGGGGGGCTTATTGCCCTCTTTTCCCTGGCCTTTTCTCTCTTTTCCGCTGCTGAACAGAGCCTGAGCCACATATGGAAGGTGAAGAGGAACAGAACCTTTATCAATAGGCTTTTTGTGTTCACCAATATCCTTTTCTGGGTTCCTCTGCTGTTGGGGGCTTCTTTCTATCTTTCCACCAAGGTGGCCTTTATTCCCTATCTAGGGGGGGTTGCCAGGCTATATTTCATGATCCTTCCCTTGATCATATCCTGGGTAGCCTTCTCATTTTTCCTCCTCATCGTTCCTCCCTGTAGAGTTAAGGTTTTTGCTGCAGTGGCGGGAGGGGGAGTGGCGGCTCTTTTGTGGGAGCTGGCCAAGCATGGTTTTGACCTCTTTGTTACCCATGCCTTTTCCATAAAGGCTTTCTCCGTGCTTTACGGTTCCCTCATGGTCTTTCCTGTCTTCCTCATCTGGATCTACCTGTGCTGGATCATCACTCTCTTGGGGGCGGAGGTTTCATATGTGGTCCACTATGGAGGCAACTGGGAGGACGGACGGCCTTGTGTGGCGGGTTTTCTCGCGTCGGTGGCTCTTCTTACTAGGCTGGCTGAGGGCTTTTTGGGGGGTGAGGGGCCTCTCCCCGAGGAAGGGCTGGTCTCTGTCTCTGGGATTGGGATAGAAGCCACCAGGGGTATCTTGGAGGTCCTGGGAGATGCAGGAATGGTGGTGGAGACAGAGAAGGGGTATCTCTTGGGAAGGCCCCCCGAATCCATTTATCTGCGTGAGCTTGTGGGGCTTTTTGTTCCGCCGGGAGTCAGCCAGAGGGGTTTGAAAGGGGTTATAGTCCAGCTGGAGGATGCTCTAGGGCATACTTCCCTCGTCCAGCTCATGGATGAGTCCGCTTTTCCTGGTTCTTCGACCTCTTGAGCTCTCCTGTTGGGGGTGTTGACGTGGGGTAGAAGAAGACCACAGGAAGGCCTAGTCTTAATAATAAAAACCGGAGGAGGTGAATTTATGCATTACAGCCCCAGCTTTTTTGATATCTTCTGGTTACTGCTTATCCTTTTTTCTTTCAGCCCCTGGATGAGGCAGCGCATGTTGGAGGCGGCACGACTCAAGATGATGCGCAAGATAGAAGAGAAGAGGAAGTCCAGGGTGATCACTATGATCCATCGGCAGGAGGGTTTTTCGTTCTTAGGTATCCCCTTCATGAAGTATATCAACATAGAAGACTCGGAGAGGATACTTAGGGCTGTGAGGCTGACCCCTGATGACATGCCTATTGACCTCATCATCCACACCCCTGGAGGGCTGGTTTTGGCTGCCGAGCAGATTGCCACTGCCCTGGTTAGGCATAAGGGGAGAGTGACGGTGATTGTGCCCCACTTTGCCATGTCCGGTGGCACTTTTATTGCTTTGGCGGCCGATGAGATCATTATGGATCCCAATGCTGTCCTAGGACCTGTGGATCCCCAGCTGGGTGGTTTCCCTGCGGCTTCTATTGTGAAGGCGGTGAGGGAGAAGTCATTGGATAAGGTGGAGGATAAGACCCTGATTATGGCAGATGTCTCCGAGAAGGCCCTCCATCAGGTGAGGAAGAAGGTGGCTCAGATCCTAACATGGAAGGGAATGGAGCAGGAAAAGGCGGAAAGGATAGCCGAGGAACTTTCCCAGGGTAGGTGGACTCACGACTATCCCCTTTTCAAAGAAGATTTAGAGGCTTTGGGATTGAAAGTGAGCGCGGAGGTGCCTTCTGAGGTTTATGCCCTCATGGATCTCTACGACCAGCCTACCCAAGCCAGGCCTTCTGTCCAGTATATCCCTGTGCCTTATAAAGAGACGGGCAAAGAGGCCAACGCCTCTAAGTGAAGGGGAATAGGAGGGGGCGACTAAGAAAAGCCGCCTCTCTCTGCCAGGAGTTGGGTTAAGGGTTGTATCAGTGTCCTTCTTCTGGCTCTTCTTCTCATCCTGTGATCATGGCCTTAAAGTGAGCCCGGGGAGTGTGGCCCAATGTGGTCAGGAGGAGTCCTGTGAGGATCTGGATGGGAACCAGGATGAGAACGATGCCCAAAAGCGCCGTCTTTGCCGTGAATCAGCTCTTCTGTGCTGGTGAGGTGGGTCTTTGACACTTCTTGTGAAAACATAGAAGCAGAACCGGAGTAAGAAATCGAAGAGAACGATGAATCCTTTTTGAAGGTGTGTTTCCTTCTGGGGTAGCTACTTTGTGACGCTGATAACATAGTCTTGATTACCTGTCAAGGTTTTTCGGGACCCCTGTGGGAGGGGACTCATGGGTGTCTACACCTTGGGCTAACGGCATTATACTCATCTCTTCTTTTGAACACCTTGAACTTTTCCCCTTTAAGGGATAGTGGTGGTTGGGTCGTTTTTGTCTATCTTAAATTCCAAGATTTTAGATAAAATGCAGGTTATATTAATTAAGTCACAGGAGGTAAGAGCATGTTGTTGCAGAAGGCGGTGGTTACCATGGTATCTTATTTTATAGCTTTAATTTTCCTGGTGATGCTCCTCTCTTCCATCCTCAAGGTCCTTAGGGAGTATGAGAGGGGCGTCATTTTCCGCTTGGGTAGGTATGTGGCCACCAAGGGTCCTGGGCTTATTATCTTGTTGCCTGTGATAGACAAAATGGCCAAGGTAAGCCTCAGAACGGTGGTCATGGATGTACCCCCTCAGGATGTCATCACCAAGGACAATGTTTCTGTCAAGGTGAATGCCGTGGTCTATTTCCGGGTTGTGAGTCCCGAGAAGGCCGTGATAGAGGTAGAAGACTACATGTCCGCCACTTCTCAGCTGGCCCAGACTACCCTGAGGAGCGTTTTGGGAGCCCACGAGCTGGACGAGCTCCTCTCGGCCCGGGAGAAGATCAACAGCCAACTCCAGAAGATCCTGGACGAGCACACCGATCCCTGGGGAATCAAGGTGAGCACCGTGGAGCTGAAGCACATAGACCTGCCCCAGGAGATGCAAAGGGCCATGGCACGCCAGGCAGAGGCCGAGAGGGAGAGAAGAGCCAAAATCATAGCCGCTGAGGGAGAGTACCAGGCGGCCCAGACCCTGGCCTCGGCTGCGGAGATCATAGGGAAGCAGCCAGCCGCTCTTCAGTTGAGGTTCCTTCAGACTCTGGTGGAGGTGGCTTCCGAGAACTCCTCTACACTGGTCTTTCCCCTGCCCCTGGAGATTTTTAAACCTTTTCTCCGGGGCTCCCAGTCTGGAGAGGGGTCTTCTCAGGATTGAGGTAGGCGCTCTGCTGGTGATTCGCCTTTACAACGGGGGCGGGAGAAATTACCTTTGGTGGCGGAGGTGATCATGTTTTTTCTGCCTTTGATGTTTGTATATTTCGTTCTCTTTCTGTTCCTTCTGGTATTTCTCTTTGCCCTGGTCCAGCTGGGGATATTCACCATAGCCTTCCAGAAACTGGGGATACCTCCCTCCCAACTCTTTCTTCTCCTTTTTGCAACCCTTGTGGGCAGTTTCATAAACATTCCCATTGCTCGCTTGGAGGGAGAACCTGTAGAGGAGGATGAGGTGGTTTTCTCCGTCTGGGGGGTGCCTTACAGAGTGAGGGTTCCCAAGCGGAGGGAGACGGTTCTGGCTGTTAATCTGGGCGGAGCTGTCATTCCTGTCCTTTTGTCCCTCCATTTGTGGGGCAGGGTGGGTTTGGCATGGCAGCCCTTTTTAGGAGTAGCCATAGTGGCCCTTGTGACCCATCGTCTCTCCAGACCTGTCAGGGGAGTGGGCATAGTGGTGCCACTCTTTATCCCTCCCCTCTTGGCAGCCTCAGTGGCGCTTCTCTTGGCCCCTCACTTTTCAGCTCCTGTAGCCTACATATCTGGAACCTTGGGTACCCTCGTTGGGGCAGATATAATGAACCTAAAAAAAATCAAAGAAGTAGGGGCTCCTGTGGCTTCCGTAGGAGGGGCAGGCACGTTTGATGGCATCTTTCTTACAGGGATCATCGCAGTTCTCTTGGCCTGAGGTTGATACCCTATCCTTAGCTTTCTATATTCCACCTTAGGTTTTAAGTTTTAAAAAATTGATTGGAGGGGCATGGTGATAGCTACAGTTACCCTCAATCCTTCCCTGGACCTTACGGTTTCGGTAGATCGTTTGGTGGTGGACGATGTGATTCGCATGAAGGGGATACGCAAGGACCCGGGAGGCAAGGGCATAAATGTATCTCGGGTGGTGAACACCCTGGGTGGGGCTACCATCGCTTACGGGTTCATAGGGGGACACGAAGGAGGGGCCCTCAGCGTCCTTCTGGCTGGGGAGGGGATTCTCACCTCGTTCATAGCCATTGAGGGAGATACCCGGATAAACGTCATTATTAGCGAGCTCGATACGGGCACTCAGACCAGGATCAATGCTGAGGGTCCTCGTGTGAAAGTAGAGGACCTGGAAAGGCTGCGCTCCAGGCTGTGGAAGATGGGGGGGCTCTACTGTGCAGCTCAGTTCATGGTCTTTGCTGGTTCAATCCCTCCTGGACTCACCCGGACGGTGTACAGGGACCTTATAGAAGAGGCCAGAGATCGGGGAATAAGACCCGTGTTGGACACCGATGGTGAGGCCCTTAAGCATGGAGTGAAGGCCAAGCCCTACATGATCAAGCCTAACACCTATGAGCTGGAGCGTCTGGTGGGCAGGGAATTGAGGGATGCGGAGGACGAGGATATTATCAAGGCCGCCAAAGAGGTGCTGGATGTGGGTGTAGAGGTGGTGGCCGTCACCAGAGGTAAGAAGAGAGCCGTGCTTGTCACCGAGGATAGGGTGTATGTGGGCACCCCTCCCCAGGTGAAGACGGTGAGTGCAGTGGGGGCAGGAGACTCGTTTTTGGCGGCCTTTCTTTTGGCTTTGCTCCATGGCAAAGGGTTTGAAGAGGCCTTTAAGTGGGGATTGGCGGCGGGTTCGGCCACGGCCATGACCCCTGGAACCGAGCTCCTCAAAGCAGAAGATTTCCATCGTCTATTACCTGAGGCGGTGGTGGAGGAGGTGTGACATGGATTTTTTGGATGAGATAACTGGAAGCACTGGGAAGAAGACCAGGCTTTATCGGTTGTTGTATCTCTATGGGCCGGGTAATGGTAAGGCCCTCTTTCTCCCTATAGATCAAGGTCTTGAGCATGGCCCCAGGGACTTCTTCGCCAATCCTGATAGCGCCGATCCCGAGTTTCAGCTCAAGGTGGCGGTGGAGGGAGGTTTTTCCGGCATTGTTTTTCAGCCTGGCCTGGCCATGAAGTATATGAGGGACTACGCTGGTTTGGTGCCTCTTATCCTCAAGATTAACGGCAAGACCAACGTTCCATCTGATGAAGAGGCCTTTTCTCCCCTGACAGCCACCGTGGAAGACGCCGTTCGCCTGGGAGCCGATGCCGTGGGATATACCCTCTATGTGGGGTCTCCCTCTCAGGACAGGGACTTTGCCCAGTTTCGAGAAGTAAGAAGGGAGGCAGAGCGGTTGGGCATGCCTGTCATTGTTTGGGCTTATCCCCGTGGCAGAGACATCGAAGCCAAAGGGGGCAGAAATAGCCTGTACGCTGTTGAGTACGCTGCCCGGGTGGCCCTGGAACTGGGGGCTGATATGGTGAAGGTGAATATTCCGGTCCTGGACAGGGAAAGGGCTCACGAGTTGCCTTCGCCATACGATGGGTTGGTGAGGGAGATCACCCTGGAAGAGGCCATGAGGAGGGTGGTGACGGCTGCTGGAAAGACCCCTGTTATAATAGCTGGAGGGGGGAAGGTGGACGACGAGGAATTACTCAGGAGGGCTAGGCTCTGCGTTAAAGCTGGGGCCATAGGATTCATCTTTGGCCGAAACATCTGGCAGAGGCCTTTCCATCAAGCTCTGGAGATAGCCCAGAAGCTCAAAGAGATCTTATTGGAGGAGTAGGGACAGAAAGGAAACCAAGGTTTCTGTGCTGGGGCCGAGAGGGAGAAAGCTCCCTATCTGTGAACTCTTGGTGGTCTCTGGCGTGTAGATGGGCCTTTTGTGCTTTTTTTCTGGGATTGCTCTTTACCAGCTCTGCTTTCATGCCGATGACCCAGCCGGAGGGGTCTCGTTTAGGGTGGTCTCCAGCATAAGCTCTTTTACAGTCATAAAGCGGAAGTT
>Ga0190304_1001230_pt1 | contig 11486 bp, 14 predicted proteins | sample 48700712_MG_FD_161670 | JGI IMG/M metagenome (GOLD analysis project Ga0190304, IMG submission 161670) | Hydrothermal vent sediment bacterial communities from Southern Trench, Guaymas Basin, Mexico - 4870-07-1--2_MG | ecosystem: Environmental > Aquatic > Marine > Hydrothermal vents > Sediment ... | reverse complement strand
TTTATAACATTGAACGAGTATTGAATGATGAAGAAATTACGGAAAAAGCAAAGCTTCTTCAAGAAAAGGTTTCAAAATACAACGGGTTAGAAGCCGCAGCGGAAGCTGTTCTCGAAATGGCGTAGAAACAGCTCTAGACGTGCATGTTTTTTATAAGACGAACGCCTAAACTTAAACCATGTTCCTTCCCAAGAAAATTCTCGAAGAAAAGCTGCTAGCGTTTCTCAAAGAAGACTTGGGGTTAGGCGACGTAACCACCAACACGATTGTAGCTCCTGGCGTAAAGGTTGAAGCTGCAGTAGTAGCAAAGGAAGCTGGTGTCGCCGCCGGAATAGAAGAGGCGCTCATTCTTCTGGAAAGTTTGAATTTAAAAGCTAAAGCGAAGATTTCAGACGGAGAAGAATTCCGCAGAGGCTCCGTGCTGCTGGAAATAGCTGGAGACGCCCGAACAATCTTGTCCACGGAGCGGGTTCTACTCAACGTTCTTTCCAGAATGAGCGGAATAGCAACGCAAACAAGGAAGCTTGTCGAGAAACTCAGAGACGCGAATTTCAGAACAGTTGTTGCTTCAACCCGGAAAACAGCTCCGGGACTCGCCTATTTCGACAAAAAAGCAGTGAAAATCGGAGGTGGGGATACTCACCGGTTGCATTTAGATAGTATGGTGCTGATAAAGGACAACCATATAGCAGTAATAGGAAGCGTAACAGAAGCCGTTAAGAAAGCGCGGGAAACCGTTTCCTTTTCACAAAAAATCGAAGTAGAAGTATCCAGCGTAGAAGAAGCTGTTGAGGCAGCCGAAGCTGGAGCAGACATCATAATGCTCGACAACTTCTCTCCAGCCCAAGCCAAAAAGGCGATAAAAGCCTTGGAAAAGAGAAAGCTGAGGAAAAAGGTTCTGGTCGAGGCGAGCGGCGGAATAAATGAAGATAACATTCTCAAATATGCTTCAGCGGGAGTAGACATCGTTAGCATAGGCGCATTAACCCACAGTTCGAGAAGCTTGGACATGAGCCTCGAGGTAACAGATGCTGCAAAAATCTTTTCTGCACATAAACGCACCTAAATGTGAGAAGGGAACCGGGTTGACGGAAGAAAACGGAAACGCTGTCTCCCCTATCGCGGCTATACTAATCATCGTAGCTACGTTCTTTTTCACGCTTTTTGCCGGAGGCATTGTTCTATCCATGTTTGGATACGGTGCCAGCATAATCGGCGGAGAAATACTTCTGACGTTACTACCGCTCGCATACATGGTACAAAGAAGAGTTAACATTCCGAAATACGTGAAGATAGACGCGTCATCCAAGTCCATCATTTTGGGAATCGCCTTAGGGGCATGTGCGCTTTTTGCGAATGTTGTGGTTACAACCTCGCTGGTTCTGATTCTTGGGGAAAGTGAAGCAATTCAACAAACCAACAAACTAATTGTGGATATGAGCAGTTCCATGGAAGGGTTAGCCGCAGTGATTATTAGCTTGTGCCTCGCCGGAATATGCGAAGAATTCGTGTTTAGAGGTTTTCTACAGAACGCTATAAACAGCAGATACTCCTTTAAAACAGCGTTGATTGTCTCCTCGCTTGCGTTCGCGTTTTTCCATTTCGACCCGGAGGCTGTATATATGATATCAGCTTTCGCTATGGGACTGCTGTTAGGCTATATTTACCATCATTGGCGTTCCTACACGGTCGCCGCCGTTACTCACGCTTCCTTAAACCTTATAGCATTGGCTTTAACCCTGCTTATTCCGTAAACATTCAAAACACTTTACGAATAGAGAAAGAAGAGGAACAGAGCTACGAGAGGTTTTATGTAGGAGTTATTTTTAGAGCGCGGAAACCTCTGGCGCGTGGGTTCGGCGTTTCAACGATTTGTGCTTTCGAAAGAACGTTTTCCTTGTCTTCTGCTGAGCCGGATAGGTCGTGTTCTGCAGGTATGAGCGAATGAAGAACAGCGCGGTTTTCAGCTATTTTGAGGCTGCACTTGGAAGGAAGCCCAAGTAGTAGAGGCTTGCTTTCTTCTATGGCTTGTTTGGTTACGTACAAGACGGCGTAGGCTCCCGCGGTTAACTCGGCTATTCGAACCGGTATGCTTTCTTTGCCTATGGCTAAGACTTGAATCTCGTAGTTCCGCGTGATTTCCCCGGAGATTTTCCTTATTTTCGGCAGAATCTTCAAAAGGCTGCTCCGCGCTTTTCTAGAGATTTTCATCCCGGAAAACTGTATTGGCGAAAGAGTTTCCACCGAAGCCGCGCCCAGCGAAACGTCTAGGTGCACCACGTCAGCCCTATAGGTTTTCAAGAGGGCGCGGCATAGCTCGAGCTCGTGAACAATTACTTGATGTCCGTTTTCCACGTTCGCGAATACGGGTTCACCTATCTGCGCTGAAGCTTCACGGTAGGGCGGCTCTACGAGCACGGCTGCGGTAGCCACTATTTTTAGCGGTTCGAAACGTTCATTCAAAACTGCTGCTGCTGAATCTGCCGCGACAATTTTCATGGCAACCCCTAGGAGTATTCGCTTCAAGAACATTTAACGTTTAACTCAACGCATTACATTTTTCGAAGTTTTAGGCCAATTCCTAAAATGAACATTTCCGAGCTTTCAGCTCTGCTTGCCTTGGGCTTTATCAGCTTAACCTTTGAAAAACTGTTCTTTACGTTTTTTATGAAGTCGTCCAACATGTCGCCTTGGAACACCTTGACAAAGAAGCTTCCATCATGTTTTAGGATTTTCTCAGCTAGAAGCAAAGCGTGGTTCGCAAGGTCTATTTGTCGCGCGTGGTCAACTTCCCACACTCCAGAAATGTTAGGCGAAGCGTCGCACAGCACGACGTCAGCTTGTCTAGGCAGCATACTCATTAACTTTTGAGCCAGCCCTTCCTCGGTTATGTCAGCCACTATTATCTGCACGTTTTCTTCAGGTAAAGGTTCAACGGGTTTCAAATCCACGCCTAACACAAAGCCCTTCGCACCCACAAGTTTCCGCGCGGCTTGAAGCCAGCCTCCAGGTGCGCAGCCTAGGTCTACTACTACGTCGCCTTTATGGATAAAACGGTATTTCCTAGCAGTTTGAAGAAGCTTGTAGGCGGCTCGGGAACGGTATTTTTCTTCTTTGGCTTTACGGTAGTAATAGTCCCGTTTTCTCTTCTGGAGCCAAGCTTTGGTCAAAACTAGCTGTCACCTATGGTTTCACCCTGCTCCATGGCGAGTTTCAAAAGCCATTCGGTAAGCCTTTCGCAGTCGTTGGGCGAAATCGTAGTCCACGAACCACACTTAACGTTTTCAGGACAGCCCATGCACGGGCAGTCAATGATGGAGTCAACCGTGGCGGGTTGCCGTTTAGGATAAAGCCTGTAGGTCCACCTTCCGTCGGAAAGCTCTTTCTCCCTACGAATCAAACCCTTATTCGCAAGCTTCAACGCTATACGCGAGCCTTCTCTGCTGCTGGCTCCGAGCTTACGCCAGAGCTCCGACTGTAAGACGCCCTTGGTTCCGTTGCTGAGTATGTACTGGAAAGCCTTGTATTCCAAATCGTTACGTTTAGGCATATTCATTCGTTCCCGTTTCGCTTTTCGCACCACATAGTATAATATAGCAATTTTCACAATAAAAATATGTATGTTAATCTCGAGAAAAAACAGTGTCTCGAGGACTAGAAATGAGACATGAAAATGTAAAAAACTACTGCCTAGGCATCGAGTCCACAGCCGACGACTTCAGCGTTGGAATAGCAACGTTCGAAGGAGAAATACTGGCAAACGTCATAAGCGCCTATGTGCCCGAAGCTGGGGGAATCCACCCTAGGGAAGCAGCTCAGCATCATTCCCAAGTAGCTGAGAAAGTCGTAGCCGAAGCATTCGAGAAAGCAGAAATAAGCCCCAAACAAATAGGCGTAATAGCTTTTTCGCAGGGTCCGGGTCTCGGTCCTTGTTTGAGAACCGGCGCCACCGTGGCTAGAGCTATAGCGACATATTTGAATGTTCCTCTGGTTGGAGTAAACCATTGTGTTGCGCATATAGAAATTGGGAAGCTTGCAACCCAGGCTCGAGACCCCGTTACGTTGTATGTTTCCGGAGGCAACACCATAGTTTCGGCTTTCGACGCTGGACGCTACCGCGTTTTCGGAGAAACCTTAGACATTGCTGTTGGAAACTGTTTAGACGTTTTCGCAAGAGAAGCTGGTTACCGGCAAAAGGAGGGGATGCCCTTCGGAGCTATAATCGAGAAACTCGCGGATAAAGGAAGACGCTATATTCCGCTTCCCTACTCGGTTAAGGGAATGGACATGTCATTCAGCGGGCTTCTCACAGCCGCCCTAAAACTGCTTCGGCAAGGAAAACATAGAATCGAAGACCTCTGCTACAGCTTGCAAGAAACGGTTTTCTCCATGTTAACCGAGGTTACGGAACGCGCCTTAGCACATACGGAGAAGCCCGAAGTGCTCCTAACCGGAGGCGTCGCAGCAAACAAGCGTTTACAGTCCATGCTTCAATCCATAGCAGAAGAACACGGCGCAAGGTTCTGCGTCGTGCCGAAGCAGTACGCGTTAGACAACGGCGCAATGATAGCTTGGACAGGTGTCCTCGCCTATAAACACGGCTTAACAGTGCCCGTTGAAAAAAGCTTCGTGCGGCTGAAATGGCGGCTAGAAGAGGTTGAGGTTCCATGGGTACAAACCTAGGCTCTGACAGAAACGACGCGGTTTTACTCAAGAAAGGCGCGGAGGCAAACCTCTATCTTCGGGAATGGTATGGAAGAAGAGTCGTGGTGAAAAAGCGAATCAGCAAAAAATATAGGCTTTCAGAACTTGACAAGCAAATTCGCACCTACAGAACAATCCATGAACCCCAACTTATACATAGAGCGAAAAAGGCGGGAGTGCCGACGCCTACAATTTTCCTAGTAGACGTTGGAAACGCCGAGATTTACATGGAATACGTGGAAGGAAAGCAGCTGAAAAAAGTTTTGAACAGCATGCCTGTTGAAACGCGTTGGGAAATCTGCGGTTGTATCGGTGAACTTGTAGGCAAGCTTCATAGAGACAACATTATACACGGCGATTTGACTACTTCGAACATGATTCTAACGCCGGAAGGCAGAATAGTGCTTGTTGACTTTGGGTTAGGCGAGTTTTCCCACGAGCTGGAAGCAAGAGGCGTGGACCTACACCTATTGAAAAGAGCTTTCGAAAGCGTCCACTTCGAATTCGCCGAAGAATGTTTCCGCAGAGTTATGGACAAATACGCGCAGATAGTCGGCTTTGAAGAAGCGGAAAAAGTTTTAGAAAAAGTAAGGGAAATAGAAAAGCGGGGAAGATATGTTTCGGAGAGAAGAAAAATTGATTAAAACCGTTTGGGGTGTAACCTTCTACGTTTCGGACCTAAACCGGGCGAAGGAATTCTACGAAAAAACGTTGGGCTTGGAAAAGAAGTACGAGTTCCCCAGCTACGTAGGCTTCGAATGCGGCGGAGTAGAAATAGGGCTTATTCCAAAACCCGACAAGAAGCAGTGCACCAACTATCCGCCGGACGTGGAGTTTCTTGTTGACAACGTAGAAGAGTGTTATCGTAGGCTGAAAGCGAAAGGCGTAAAATTCGTTAAGGAACTCCACGACGAACCTTGGGGTGGGAAACAAGCTGTTTTCCTCGACCCCGATGGAAATAGGCTTGAAATCGTTCAGATAGACTGGGAGAAATACTTCACGGTTTCAGCCAGCGGTGCGGCAAAGACGAAGGGCTCCCGATGAAAACAAAAACCCGGTTAAAAAGGAAACTCGTCTTCTTCGCCACAGCAAACGTTCACAAATTTAATGAGGCAAGAAGGATACTCGCCGAGTTTGGAATAGCCACAGTTATGATAAACATAAAAGGCGTGGAAATACAAGACACGGACATAGAACGCATAGCAAAAACTTCAGCCTTAGACGCTGCTAAAAAATGCAGCTTACCACTATTCGTTGAAGACGCTGGACTGTTCATTAAAGCCCTAAACGGGTTTCCGGGACCGTACTCAAGCTACGTCTACAAAACATTGGGAACACGCGGCATCTTGAAACTTATGGAAAACGTGGAAGACAGAGCAGCGGAGTTTCGTTCGGTAGTCGCTTACTATGAGCCAGAAGGAGGGATGCTTAAGACTTTTCAAGGGAAAGCTGAGGGAAAAATCGTAGAGGAGCCGCGTGGAACTTCGGGCTTCGGTTTTGACCCCATATTTCAACCTGTTGAAGCGGAAGGTGGAAGGACGTTTGCTGAGATGTCTACTGAAGAGAAGAACCGTTATTCTCATCGGGCTCGAGCTTTACGCAGCTTCGCCGAATGGTTTCTTCACCGCGGGTAGTCAACGAAGGTTTTAAATAGGTCGTTCCACTCGCTCTTACAGAGTTTAGAATAAAAGGGATAAGGGTTGCCGAAGAAAGAGAAAGGAAAGTCCCATTCAACTCGTCCAGTTACAAAACGTCCGCCTAGCTGGTGCAGATACCAGCCTGAAGAAGTTGAAGCCTTGGTGATAAAACTGGCTAGGGAAGGGCATCCTCCGAGCATGATAGGAACAATCCTACGGGACCAGTACGCTATTCCGCTCGTAAAGCCGATAACTGGAAAATCAGTAACTCAGATACTGAAAGAAGCGGGTTTAGCTCCATCTATTCCGGAAGACCTTGAAAACCTCATAATCAAAGCCACAAGGCTCTATGCACATCTGGAAAAGAACCGTAAAGACCTACATAATAAGCGGGCGCTTCAGCTAGTTGAAGCGAAAATCCACAAGCTTTCAAGATATTATAAACGTAAGGGAATTCTACCGGAAAACTGGAAATACAAGCCTAGAGTAGCATCGCTCGCTTAGGCGGGAAAACGGCGCAAAATGTCCCCAGCCTCAGAAAACTTCGAAGCCTTTTTGAAACGTGCCTCGGAAGCCGCGGATTTCATCAGAGAAAAAGCCGGGAAAGGCTGCTTTTTTAACGTGATTTCCCATTATGACGCAGACGGATTAGCAGCAGCTGGAATAATTGGAAAAGCCCTTTTTAGGTTAGGAGCAAAGTTTCGCATTCGAATAAAACACTGGGTTGATGAAAAACTCGTAAAGGAGATATTGGATGAAAAGCCGGAGCTAACGATTTTTACAGACCTAGGAAGCGGCTACCTAGACCTAATCGCAGAGAATCTCGCTGACCATCCAATGGCAATTTTGGACCACCATCAAATCGTTCAAGGCGAAAAACACGTAGAGGCAGAATTTATTCACGTGAACCCCCATCTCTTCGGCATAGATGGTTCCCGAGACATCAGCGGCTCCGGAGTAGCATATCTCGTGGCTAAGGCTTTAGACGAGGCGAACGTGGATTTGGCAGCCGTCGCAGTAGTAGGCGCGTTAGGCGACTTGCAGGACAAGTATGAAAAACGGAGGCTCGGCGGCGTCAACGAGGTTATAGTGGAGGACGCTGTAAAAAGCGGCTGCCTAAAGGTTGAAACCGACCTTGTTTTCTTTGGAAGGGAAACCCGTCCCATCTACAAGGCATTGGCAAGCACCACCAACCCGTTCATTCCCGACCTAAGCGGAAACGAGAGTAACTGCGTGGCTTTCCTAACGAAGCTGGAGCCAGCGATAAAGCTTAAAGAAGGAGAAAAATGGCGGGCGCTACGCGACCTAACAGAAGAGGAAAAAAGAACACTGTTTAACGCGTTAGCGGACTTCCTCGTTTCCAAAGGGTTACACTATAAGGTTTCAAGCCTACGCGGACACGTTTACACACTGGTCAAGGAAGAAAACTGGACTCCGCTCAGAGATGGAAGAGAATTCGCAGTCCTACTTAACGCCACGGGAAGACTGGACAAGCCGAGCCTCGGAGTAGCACTTTGTATGGGCGACAGGGGAATAGCTTTTGAAGAAGCATTAAAGGTTTTGGAAGACTACAGACGTAGTTTGAGCACGTATCTTAGCCTAGCTTACGAGAAACCTGAAACCGTGGAGGAAAAGACAAACATCTACGTGGTTCACGGCGAAAACCGGATAAACGAAAACGTGATAGGCGCAGTCGCATCCATCCTATCCATGAACATGCCTAACCCGGAAAAGCCCATAATCGCCTACGCTTTTGTCGCAGAGGAAAACGTAGCTAAAATCTCCGCGAGAACAATCGATGAAGTTGTGATGAAGGGATTAAACCTAGGTGAAATCATGCAAACGGCTTCAGAAAAATTCGGCGGACGCGGCGGAGGACACGATATCGCTGCTGGAGCACAAGTTCCCATCGAAAACGTGGAGGAATTCCTAACGCTTGTGGATAAGCTCGTTGGAGAACAGTTGAGGAAAAATGATGCTGGAAGCAAAAATAACCCTTCGATACTCGGATGAAGAAACAGCTGAAGCCGTTGCGAAAGCAGTTTCTCCGGACAACGTCGAAGCGCCAAAAGGGCTCCATATACGCACATGGAGAGAAAACAGAACGGTTTTCACCGAAATCAGGCTCGGCGGAAACAAGCTTCTAACGTTTATTTCCACGATAGAAGACCTCCTACGCAGCGTTTCAGTCGCAGAAAAAACCCTTTCAGCACTAAAAAGCTTCAATAAAGCCACGGCTTGCTAAGAGTCGAATGCGCTAGTTGTTTGATGATTCATAAACTTAAATAGTGCAGTTTCTTCTAAACTCTAAAGAAAACGAAAAAAGCTCCGAGCCAAGAGGAAAACGTGATGCTAGACATCAAGCTCATACGTGAAAACCCCGAAATGGTAAAGCAAAACCTAGTCAAGAGAGGAGACATGGAAAAGCTGGAGCTTCTGGAGAAGCTTATACAATACGATAAAGAATGGCGGGAAAAGACAACAAGGCTAAACGAGTTGAGACGACGAAGAAACGAGCTGACGGCTCATATAGCAAACATTAGAAAAGAGGGAAAAGACGCGAGCACGGAAATAGCTGAAGCGAAAAAAATAGACAATGAGATAACTGCTCTGGAAAAGGATGTTGACGCTCTACGCACGCAAATTCGCGACATACTCATGGTTTTGCCTAATCTGCTGCACGAGTCTGTTCCCGTGGGAAAAGATGAAAATGACAATGTGCCGATAAGGACTTGGGGTGAACCGCCTAAATTCGATTTTCCAGTCAAAGACCACATAGATTTGGGACTCGGCTTGGACATAATGGACGTGGAAAGGGCTGGGAAAATAGCTGGAGCCCGCTTCTTCTATCTTAAACGTGAAGGCGTTCTGCTCGACTTGGCGCTTATAAACTTCGCGTTGAACGAGATGGTGAAGAAGGGATACGTTCCCATCGAGCCGCCTTTCCTCATGCGTAGACGCCCCTATGAAGGCGTGATAGCCTTAACAGACTTCGAGGATACGCTTTACAAAATTGAAGGTGAAGACCTATACCTAATTGCTACTTCGGAGCATCCCATGGCGGCAATGTACATGAACGAAGTGCTTAACGCCGAGCAGCTTCCAATAAAGTTCGTTGGGATAAGCACCAACTTCAGAAAAGAAGCTGGAGCACATGGCAGAGACACCCGAGGAATCTTCCGTACACATCAATTCAACAAGGTGGAACAGTTCATATTTTGCAAGCCAGAAGACTCGTGGAAGATGCATGAAGAGCTTATACGAAACGCTGAAGAACTCATACAAAAGCTCGGGTTGCCCTACCGCGTCGTGAACGTATGCACCGGAGACATAGGCACAGTAGCAGCTAAAAAATACGACTTGGAAGTTTGGATGCCGGCGCAGAATGCTTACCGCGAAGCCATTTCATGCAGCAACTGCACCGATTATCAAGCGCGAAGGCTGAACATTCGGTACAGAGAGAAAGAGGGAGCTCCGCCTAAAGGCTTCGTGCACACGTTGAACTCCACGGCGATAGCCACGGGAAGAACTATGGTTGCGATACTTGAAAACTACCAGCAGAAAGACGGTTCGGTCATAATCCCAGAAGCCCTACGGCCATACATGGGCGGAATGGAAAAAATCCCGCGGAGACGATAAAACTTTTAATACTTGAATGATATTTTCCAAGTCACAACTGGAGGCTTAAGGTGTCATCCTCAAGACGGATAAGGGATAAGTGGCGACGCAAGTCCTGGTACACCGTGATTTCGCCGCCGTACTTCGGCAACGTAGAGTTAGGAAGCGTACCGGCTGACGAACCGGACAAGCTCATCGGCAGAGTCGTCGAAGCTACCTTGTACGACATAACAGGCGACTTTGCTCACCAATACTTGAAAATGTACTTCCGGATAACCCGAGTAGACGGAAAAACAGCCTACACCATGTTTAAAGGACACGAGTATTCCCGCGACTATCTGCGAAGCCTCGTTCGCAGAAGAACCACAAGGGTGGACGGAATATTCAACGTAACAACAAAGGACGGTTACGTGCTCCGCGTCTCCGTATGCGCCTTTACACTGGCAAGAATAAAAACTTCACAGGAGCAGGAAATACGGAAAATCATGAAAAGCATAGTTGAGGAAAAAGCAAAGCAGCTAACATTCGACCAGTTCGCTCAGGAAATTGTCCTCGGAAAAATAGCGTCAGACATATACAACGAAGCTAAAAAAATAGCGCCGTTACGCCACGTAGGGGTAAGAAAATCAAAACTTTTGAGAGAACCTGAAGCCAAAAAAGAAGAAGTAGAAGCAACGGCGACGGCTTAAGCTTCGAAAACTGCACGCTGTTCCATCCAAAGTTTTTCCAAAAACGTTTTCAAAGGCAACCCGTTGTTTCGAGCGAGCTTTTTCAAGGTTTTAGCCACGCCGGTAGCGTACTGAATGGCTTTTTTAGGTTTTTCAGCCATGAACCTGGGGAGACCCAATTTTAGCGCCGCTTGTCTCAACACGTGTTTCCTAACTGCGTCTTGTTTTGACGCGATTTTTAGTTCCGCCGCTATGGTCAGCGCATAAGTTGAAAGTGAGTAGTCAGCGAAGGGTAAACGGAGCTCTACGCCGTGAAAGGCACATATCTTGTTGTCTCTTTCATAGTTGGTTTGATACGCTGTTGAAACGTCGTGGAAAAGCTGCGCTTCAAGCCCTTCCGAGCCTAGCGTGGAATAGGTGTTCAAATATCGCTTGTAGCCTCCGAAGAGCTCATCGCTTCCCTGACCCGCCAACATCACCTTGAAGCCTAGCTCTGACGCTTTTTCAGCAGCCCAGTAAAACGGAACAGCTATACAAGTCTTAACAGGGTCGGGTTCCTCTATGAGCCATAAAACTCGGGGTAGAACAGCCAAGACTTCCTTTTCGCTGCAGATTTTTGTCTCTAACCGAAGTCCAAGAGCGTCTGCAGCTTCTTCCGCGTGTTTTAGCTCTATCTGATTTCTTAGCCCAGCCCAAATCAGCGTTGGGTTTACTCCGCATTTTTTGGCTAAGAACGCTAGAAGGCTGCTGTCTACGCCGCCTGAGAAGGCTACGGCGGCTGATTTTACGTCTCTAAGCCTCTTCTTTACGCTTTCCATCAGCAAACGCGAGGTATGTTCCACGGCTTGTTCCATGCGGG
>Ga0190304_1001227_pt1 | contig 11493 bp, 11 predicted proteins | sample 48700712_MG_FD_161670 | JGI IMG/M metagenome (GOLD analysis project Ga0190304, IMG submission 161670) | Hydrothermal vent sediment bacterial communities from Southern Trench, Guaymas Basin, Mexico - 4870-07-1--2_MG | ecosystem: Environmental > Aquatic > Marine > Hydrothermal vents > Sediment ... | reverse complement strand
GGTATGGGGGTGAGCGTTGTTGTCGCTGGGCTTTCCGTGTGTCGCCCATCTCGTGTGTCCAATGCCGAGGTTCCCTTTAATCGGCTTGCCGTCCATCAGGGAGTAAAGGTCCCGGAGTTTTCCCATTTTCTTTCGAGTGATGAGTTTTCCCTGGTGGATAGCCGAGATTCCCGCTGAATCGTAGCCCCTGTATTCCAGCTTTTCAAGGCCGACAAGGATAACGGAATCTACATCTTTATTGCCAAGATAACCTACAATTCCACACATCTCTGCTCTCCTATGCCGGAGGAGGGACTCGAACCCACACAGGGAAACCCCCAGCGGATTTTGAATCCGCCGCGTCTGCCAGTTCCGCCACTCCGGCGTTTATTTGAATATTATCGCTGGAAGTTTGCCCTTTGTCAATGTATTATTTCTGCCCATCCATCTGCATTCGGAATGCCAGGCCGCTAATGATTTTATTAAGGTTTAGCGACAGTTTTACAAGATTTGAACAGATAAGTATTTGGAAATCAGCGCTTTAAAGCGGGCGTTTGGTCATGATAACTCTGCAATCCAGACTGTTAAAGTCCTTTCAGGGTGTTGACAAAAGCTGAAAGAGGCTCTTAAAATTTTGAGGATTGTCAAGTGGGGCTTTGAAAAATAGCGAGAGAATGACATGTCGGGGGCGAAATTTATTTTGAGATTTTCCCTCAGCGAGCAGGTAGCGGTGAAAGGAACAGCATGTTTTATCTGCGGGAGGGATGGAGCGGCTCTACGCCGTACGAATGAATTGGAAAACAAAAAGGAGGATGAGATATGAAGAAAATGATGGCGGTAGTGTTGGTATTGGGCTTGGCCGCGCTGCTTCAGGCCCAGCCAGAGGTGGAATGGGGAGGACTGTTCTACTCCTACACCTTCTTCTGGCAGAACGCTGACTTCAACAAGAACATAGCTGATGCCGACAACTACACTTATATGCACGGGGACGTCCACGCTCTTGCAGATTTCGGAGAAGGGGTGTCGGCCTTCGTGAAGGTCGGAGCATGGGGCGAGTATGGCATGCATCCCGTGTGGGGAACCGATATCGACGGAAACATGGACCCTCGTGTGGGGCTCCTTGAGGCATATCTTAAGATCGACAACCTTTTCGACTATCCCATTTCCATCAAGGTCGGAAAACAGAATGTCCTCTACGGCGACGGTGCTGTGATGTTCGACGGGGGCGAAGATGGATTCCTGGGCACGAAGGTAAATCTCGCCTTCGATCCCATAAGCTGGGACTTCTTCTATTACAGGCTTGCGGAATCGGGAGGAATCGAGCTGGTGGCCACAGGTGCCGATTCCATCCCCGGCGACCTCAACCTCATGGGAACTTACCTCACTCTCGGCCTTATGGAGGGCAAGATGAACCTCCAGGGCTATTTCTTCATGAGGATGCAGAACAACAACGAAGCCGAGGATAAGCCCATGTGGTTTGGTGCAAGGACCGAGGGTGCCCCGATTGAGGGCCTCAACTTCAAGGCTGAGGTCACGATGATGGGCGGCAAAAAGGATTACACCGATGAGGCTGTCACCGATATGAACTACAAGGGAATGCACGCCATGGTTGGGCTCGACTATGCCCCTGCCAGTCTGCCCGTGAGCTTCGGGGGCGCCTACGTGATGTTCTCCGGCGATGACGATCCCAACGATGCCGACAACAAGCTCTATGTCGCCGCCACCGACGCTCCCTATGCCTTCGGGTTTTACAAGAGCTGGCCCGGCTTTGGTCCTGCCCACACGATGGCAACTCCCTTTGCCTTCGCCTGCGTGGCAGATTGGGATCCGTATATGGTCAACCTCAACGTGATCAACGGCCACCTCGGTTTCAACACCGGTCCGCTGAGCCTCAGGGGTGATTTCTTCATGTACGCCAGGAATAAGGTCGGAGAGAACGAGGAGAGCGCGCTCGGCAACGAAATAGCGCTCCTTGCCAGCTACAACTACAGAGATGCCCTCACTGTCGGCTTCACCGTCGGCTACTGGATGCCCGGCAAGGTGCAGAAGGCTACTGTGGGCGATGATAACGCCAGCGCCATGCTCGGCGGAAGCATATTCTTCGCCAAGGGATTCTGAGGTAGAGACAGAGAGAAAGGCATTGGGGGTGGCATCGCTTCGCGATGCCACCCCCTTATTTTTCTAAAGGGAGGTCAGGACGATGGCAAAGTACAGGATAGCTATAGTTGGTTTTGGAGTTGTGGGAAGGGGAATAGGGGCGATTCTCCATGAGAAGAGGGATTTTTTGAAGGCCCGCTATGACTTCGATTTCGATGTCGTCGGGATTTCAGACCTGATCTGGGATACCGTTTATAACTCCGACGGAATAAATCTGGGAAAGGCACTGGATCTGGTTGGCAAAAAGGAAAAGCTCGATCCTCTCGGCGAGGTTCTGCCGGATTCCCTGACCATGATCAGGGAGACCGATTACGACATCCTTCTCGAGATAACCCCCACGAACATGGAAACGGGTGATCCAGGATACACCCACATCAGAGAGGCACTGAAAAGGGGCAAGCACGTCGCGACTACGAACAAGGGGCCCATAGCTCTGCACTACCGCGAGCTCTCTGAGTTAGCCGCACAGAACGGTGCGGAGCTGAGATTTGAAGGGACGGTGCTCTCGGGAACACCCACTATCAACATGGCACTGAAAGACCTTGCCGGCTGTGAGTTCAGCGAGATAAGGGGCATACTGAACGGAACGACGAACTTCATCCTCACGGAAATGGAGAAGGGCAAGTCCTATGAAGAGGCTCTTAAGGAGGCCCAGAGGCTCGGGTACGCTGAGGCGAAGCCCGATGCCGATGTGGAGGGATGGGATGCCATGGCGAAGATAATCATCCTTGCGAACGTCGTCATGGGCGGCGACGTCAGCAAGGACGATGTCTCCAGGACCGGCATCACGGGCCTCACGATCGAGGACGTCGAAAATGCCAGAAAAACGGGCAAAAAGTGGAAACTGGTTGGAAGAGCCTGGCGGGAAGGCGGAAAGGTGAAGGCTGCCGTTGCCCCCATGGAGGTTGGGCCCGATGATTTCCTGTATCACGTCCAGGGCGTATTGAATGCAGTTGTTTTTTCAACAGACATAATTGGCGATGTCACTGTGGTGGGCAGAGGGGCTGGCAGCAAAGAAGCCGGCTATGCCCTTTTGACCGATGTGCTCGATATTCACAGGAAACTCACGGGGAGGTAGAGAAGATGAAGATGCTGATCGGAGGAAAATGGGTTGAGAAGGACGAGGTGATCGAGGTCCTCGATCCCCAGGACGACAGCGTGATAGATACGGTTCCCCGGGGAAAGCCCGAGGACGTTAAGCTTGCCTTTGACATTGCAGAAAAGGGCGCCGAGATAATGCGTAAACTCGCCACCTACGACCGGTATGAGATCCTTCTGAAGACGGCGCAGTTGTTGTCCGATCGCCTCGAGGAATATTCCCGCCTTATCGCGAGAGAGGGCGTCAAGACCATTAACGAGGCGAGAAAAGAGGCGGCGAGGGCCGTTAACACACTGACCTACGCCGCTGAAGAGGCGAAAAGACTCGGCGGCGAGATAGTCAGGTTTGACGCCGACTTCAGGCGGGACAGGAGGATGGGATACTGGATCAAGGAACCCGTGGGCATAGTTCTCGCCATCACGCCGTACAACGACCCCCTCAATATGGTGGCGCACAAGGTTGGCCCGGCCATTGCGGCAGGAAATGCCGTGGTGCTTAAGCCCACATACCTGACTCCCCTTTCTGCCCTGAAGGTCGGCGAGCTTCTTCTCGAGGCGGGACTCCCCGAGGAGGCGCTCTCCATAATAACTGGAAAATCCGGCGACATCGGCGATGCCCTCGTGACCGACCCCCGTCCCCGCGTTATCACTTTCACGGGGGGAGTGGAGGCCGGAGAGGAGATCACTCGAAAGGCGGGCCTCAAAAAGATAATGATGGAGCTCGGTTCTTCCTCTGCTGTGATCGTGATGGATGATGCCGACCTCGAGCTGGCGGTTCCCTCCATAGTATCGGGGTCTTTCTGGGCGGCGGGACAGAACTGCATAGGCGTTCAGAGGCTCTACCTTCACAGGAAGATCTACGACAAGTTCATGGCAGAGTTCGTGAAGCAGACCGAGGCCTATAAAGTCGGCGACAAGATGGACGAGAAGACCGACATGGGGCCCATGATAACCTCGAGCGAAGCCGACAGGGTCGAGAGCTGGATAAAGGAAGCGGTGGAGATGGGCGGCAAGCTCGTCACCGGAGGAAAGAGAGAGGGCAATTTCATCTGGCCGACCATTCTGGAGAACGTCCCCAAAGAGGCGAAGGTCGTGAAGGGCGAGGTTTTCGGTCCCGTCGTGGTCGTTTTCCCCTTCAGCGACCTCGAGGAAGCGGTCAGGGAAGCCAACGATTCCGATTACGGTCTTCACGCTGCCATTTTCACTCAGGACCTCGACAAGGCCTATTACGCCGCGAAGGAACTGAGGTTCGGGGGTGTCATGATCAACGATTCCACCGATTTCCGCGTGGACTACATGCCCTTCGGCGGATACAAGAAGTCGGGGATGTTCAGAGAGGGCCTGAAGTTCGCGATGGAGGTTATGACCGAGACGAAGCTGGTGGCCTTTAACGTCCGATTATAAGGTTCAGGGCGTCGTCAAAGGTCAATCCTAAGGCGGTTGCGTAGACCCTTCTTTCCCGGTTTCTGGGGAAGAGGGGTCTTCCTTCAAGTACGGAGAGGGCCTGGAGTACGAGTTCCTCCTTGGCGCCCCTTATCCTGAGCGAATAGAGCCCTGGACCTTTCCTGCTCTTGCGGGAAGGCCTGGCGGCAGTACCAGCGGTGGTAGATCTCGCCGAAAGGGGCTTTTTGGCCTCCTTTTTCGGTGCGGTCTTCGTCGTCTCCGGTTTCGGAGGGGTCGGAGCCTTGGGGGGTGCTTTCAGGGTCATGGAAACGACGAGGTAGCTGCCAGCCCTGTAGTGATCTGGCTCGAAATCTATGGGAGAACGCATATAGATCCTCGTTTCCCCGTCGGTCGATTCGGCCCTGATCCTGACACCCCCGAAGGTATAGCTTTTGCCCCTGTATTTCTCAGGAAGGGGGCTTTTTATGTAGACGACGAGCCCCTTATCAGGAGGAGGTAATTTCAGCACCTCGTAGTCAAAATCGCCCTTCACGAATATCCTGACGATATTTTCCTCCCGCTCAGCCACTATCTCCTCGATAGCAGCTCGAAGGAATCCGGTCGAGAACAGGAGAAAAGCCAGAGAGCTAACGAAGAGTTTCTTCACGGATACCTCCTCCCAGTTTAAAGACATATTTCCTGTCGCCCTTTATCGAGACCAGAGCGACAGAATCGCCACCGGGATAGCGGACGATCCAGTCAGAAATGACATCGCCTTCCCGGAAGATATAGCCGGAGGAATTGAGGTCTTCCATGAGAATCAGGTAGATCGAGTCCTTACCCACTATGCCGCGCAGAATCAGCTGGGATGGATCAAAACCCTTTTCGGCTGAACTCGCTGCTTCGGGAGCTTCCTCGGTTATTATGGGAGTTTCCGATTTTATCGATTTTAATTCGCTTCTCTGTTTCAAATATAGAATCAGGAGTATGACCAGCAGAACCGCCAGCACCAGGCTGGGAACAAAACTCAAAATTCTCTTTTTCTTCCTCTCGAATTCCGGTTTGAAATTCAGATCAAGCATATCTCGCACCCTTCAGGGCAGCCCCGAGAGCTGCGGCGAAAAGCGTATTGCTCTCAAGGCCTTCTTTGTCGATCCCTTCGAAGACACGGAGGGGGTCGAGAACTATCACGGGAATTTCGAGTTCAGCTTCGATCGCCTCGAATACAGACGGTTTTGTGCTCAATTCGCCGCTCACAACTATATCGGAGTTGTTCTCAAGGAAAGTCTCTTTCAGCTCTATGAGGTATTCCAGAAGCCTGTTGTCATCTCTGCCGATCAGCCTGGAAATCGCAAGGGCAGGTGTTCCCTCGTCTATCTGAAGCACGTAGAGGAGGTCACCTTCGGTGTGGAACATCGTGAGGGATTCTCCCCTTTTTTCGGGATAATTGTACCAGAGGGCGTTGAAAGCGGCAAAAACCGGCACCTCGACCGAATTCACCTGGAAACCGGCCCCTTTAATCAGGTTGTAGTAGCCAATGAGGTCGTCTTTCAGCGCCGTTCCCATGAATACTTTCTCGCCCATATGTTGATAGCTGAATATGAGGTCCGAAGAGAGATTTCCGAGGGTTTCCTTCAGAAGCCGGGCGAAAATCTCACTTTCCCAGGGTTCCATGAGCCTTCCGTAAACGCCCCTGAGAGGAACCACCCATGCGCCGCCCTCGCCGAGCTCTGCCTGGAGATTAAGCAGGAAATCGCGGAATCTCACGCCTTCCGTGAAACGGCGTCTGCCCGATTTAACTATCCAGTTGCCCTCAATCAGGATAAATCTGAGTTCTTTCGCCCCGATCTCTACCCCTAAGGATGACAATCAACCCTCTCCTTCTTTTTCCCCTTCTCCTTTTTCTCCCTGGGTCTCTTTACCGGCAGATTTCTGCTCCTCGGCGCTTTCCTTTTCGGGCGTCACTCCTCCCGTCAATTCTTCCTCCTCTTCCGTGATCTCCAGAAGGTCGATATCGTCTTTCTTTTTCTCAAGGATGATAAAGATCAGGGTGTTGCCTGCCCAGTGCATTGCTCCCCAGAAGGAAAGGACCGTGAAAACTATCAAGTAGAAGAGGATTCCGAAGAGAAAAGCAAGGATCGTCGAGGGCAGAGGCATGGCCGGCATGTCGGGCGGAACCTCGAGGATGGCACTGAGCTTGAGGAAGCTGAGATATGGATCGAGGAAATAGAGGGCAGGGGAGTATGTGAAATAGTGGAGAGCTCCCTTTTCGATCGCCAGGTATTTAGGGCCCATAAGCCAGGAGGCTCCCAGCACCGTGTGAATTATCCACAGCGCCCTTCCTACGGCCCATGCGAAGATGGAAAAAGCGATGAATTTAACTCCGTATAGAAGGGCTTCGTATCCAATGAACCTCCAGTTCTGATCGTTCAGGGTGGAGAAGACCTCAAAGAGGGTATCGAAAGTGTCGGAGGCCGTAGTCGCGACGATGGCTGCCGAGAGATACATGGCCACCACGAAGGCGAAGAAAAGATAGATTATAAAAGTACACGCAAAGATGGAAGGAACGGAAAGGAGAAGCAGGACGAGCTCTCCGAACCACGGGATCTTGCCGAGAAGGCCTATTATCACGCCGCCGAGCAGGATCAGGGCGACGAGAATTATGAGGACTATGGGAGCCAGATAGACAGCTTTGCCATCTTTAAAAGCGAAACGCAGGGCTTTTTTGACCTCGTAAAAGTCATCTCCTTTCAGCTGCTCGTAAGTTATTTTTGATACGGCGACGCCGAAAATCAGGTTTATAACTACGAATAAAAACAGCCCTATTCCCAGGAAGATCCACCCGTAAACGGTGAAGCTTTCCCCAAAGGGAAGGGGAATGTAGTGATACTTGGTCCAGACCTCCTTTATAGTGTAGCCCGAGAGGATGAGCCCCAGATATGTGAAAATCGAATAAACGGCGGTTCCTATAAGGAGGCCGAGAAATTGCACCCAAATTTTTTTCGCGCTGAAACCGAGCCGTGCTGCCCGGAAGACGTCTTTATAGTTGTAGTGAAGTTTCATGGGCATAAGATTACCTCCTTTTTTCCGGTTCCGACAGAAACATCACTGCAAATTCACTTATATCCCCTTTTGAGTGAACTCCTTGATAATACCGTTAATTTTTGCCCATGTCAATAAAATCCTGCTTTCAGATCGAGGCCTTCAGAGGCGTTTGTAGGCCTCCTTCAGGACCAGGAAGAGCAATATGGCGCCAACTGCCGCCGCGCCAACGTATCCCGCCATGACGAAGGCCGAGACGATAAAGCCGGCGATGAGGACACCCAGAACTATTGCCGGAAAGGCCTTTCTGAAAGGTATGTCGAAGAGGAAGGCAGCAAAGGCTCCGGTCCAGGCACCCGTCGCAGGTAGGGGAATTGCAACGAAAGCTATAAGACCCAGAGCTTCGTATTTCTTCACTATCTGCCCTTTTTTCCTCGTCCTGGCCGAGAACTTATCGAAGAGTCTTTTGCCCCAGGAGGTTCTGCAGAGCAACCTGTGGATCCTGTCGAGAAACAGAAGAATGGGGACTATGGGTACAAGGTTTCCGGCCACCGAGAGGAGGAAAGCTTTCCAGATAGGAAAGTGAAATTTAAAGACGGCCAGAGGAATCGCTCCCCTCAGCTCCGAAACCGGCAACATGGAGACGACGAGCACCGCCAGTTCCGGTATCCTGATGTTGATGTTTTCGACGAGATGTCCCACGCCTCTGGATTATAAGGCAAGCCCCCTGTACAAAAGAAGCCTCATTCCTTTTTCCTCAGCACGAGAAGCAGGTCGGAAGAGAACCTCTTGAAGGTCTCGATCTGGAGTTCAACCGGGGAGTCCACGGGAAGAGGGGGATCTTTCCTGAAAAACTGAATGCCTCCTCCGAGCAATCTGGGCGCGAGGAACAGATAAATTTTGTCAAAAAGTCCTGCCTCGATAATGGATGTGGCCACTTTTCCTCCGCCCTCGAACATCATGGATTGGATTCCTTTTTCTCCCGCTTTTTTGAGGAATTCTTTCATATCTACTTCCTGCTTTTCCTGGATCCACACTTCGATTCCTCTTTCCTCGAGGGCTTTTTTCTTTTCTTCGCTGTGTTTTGCCCCGGTCACGACCACGGTAGGTGGCGGAACCCTGAGGATTTTAGATGTGAGGGGAATCTTCAATTCTGAATCGAGGACGAATCTTCGCGGAAACCGGGCAGGGTAGACATCTCGAGGGGTGAGCATCGGGTCGTCCACGAGCACCGTGTTTATGCCGACCGCAATCCCGTCTACTTCACCTCTCAGTTTGTGGACGAAAGCCCTCGATGCTTCCGAGCTTATCCATTTCGAATTCCCCCTTGAGTCCGCTATGTGCCCGTCGAGGGTCGCGGCGAGTTTGAGGATCACGAAGGGAAGGCCGGTCTCCATAAATTTGAAGAAGGCCTCGTTCAAAGCCCGTGCCTCCTTTTCAAGAACGCCCACTTTCACTTCAATGCCGGCCTCCCGGAGTTTCCTGACGCCCTCACCGTGAACCCTGGGATTCGGATCGAGGACGGCGATGACGACCCTCTTTATTCCTTCCTTTATTATCCTGTCCGCACAGGGAGGAGTCCTTCCGTAGTGAACACAGGGTTCAAGAGTCACGTACATGGTGGCACCCTTTACGTCCCAGCCGGCATCCTCCATAGCCCGGATCTCAGCATGAGGCTCCCCGGCTCTCTTGTGGTATCCAGCTCCGATTATCCGCCCCTTTCTGACTATAACAGCGCCCACCATCGGATTTGGCGCCGTGAAGCCCCTTCCGAGTTCAGCAAGCCCGAGAGCTATCTTCATGAACCTCTCGTCAGGGTCAATTTCCTGTACTTCGCTATTCATTCTTCTCGCCACGGGTTTCATTAGCACCCTCGACGGGGAATCCCGCCTCCTTCCAGCCCTTTATGCCCCCTAAAAGGCCATAGGCCCTGTATCCCATGAGCCTCATCAGGACGACGGCCTGAGCCGACATTGCGCCCGAAGCGCAGTAAAAGACTATATCCTTCTCTTTTGGAAATTCATCCATGTGCCTCGCGAGCTTTTTGAGCGGCATATTGATTGCACCGGGGATATGACATTCGGAGAACTCTTGGGGCATTCTCACGTCGACCAGGTAAACTTTTCCAAGATTGTTTTTTAACCAGTTCCCGTCGACCAGATAGAAATCAAAAGCGACCTCATCCAGGTATTTTTCAACATATTTCCTTGCTTCCATCTTTTTATTTTGCAGTAGATAGGTTCCTCAAGTCAATCGGAGGTTGCCCTATCAATGTTTTCAGGCCAGAAATTTCGGCTGATTTTTTTCTCTTTGAAGGATCCAGTGTGTAATCTCAGAGAGGGGCTGATTGAGGACAATATCGACAGCTGGAAGGGTTCTCTTCTGGACGGGTATTCCACGTGATCCTCAGGATCGGCGATTTTACCGGTAGTGGAGCTTCAAAGGCGCTCTTTTGTTGCAAATTTTAGCAAAATTAAATATAATTGGATTGTCTATCAAGCTGTTGGGCGCCTTTTGTGAAAAATTAAAGGAGGTGACATGGCCTTCAACATTCTCGTAATAAATCCCGGTTCAACTTCAACCAAGATAGCTCTTTTCGAAGATGAAAAGGAAGTTTTCTCCGTTAACATACCCCATTCGACTGAGGAGCTGGCAGCCTTTCACAGGATTACCGATCAGTATGAGTTTAGAAAGAAAATAATCCTGGATGAGTTAGAAAAACGCGGTTACGACCTGAAAAAACTCGATGCTGTGGTGGGAAGAGGTGGCCTTTTAAAACCGATAGAGAGCGGGACTTACAGGGTAAACGAAAGGATGCTGGAAGACCTCAGAGAGGGTCTTCAGGGAGAGCACGCATCGAATCTTGGGGGTATACTGGCTGACTCCATAGCCAGGCCACTGGGGATTCCGGCCTTCATTGTGGACCCGGTTGTCGTCGATGAGATGGAACCCGTGGCGAAGATCTCGGGTCTCCCGCAGATCGAGCGGAGGAGCATTTTCCACGCCCTCAATCAGAAATGTGTCGCAAGAACCGCTGCCGAGGAGCTCGGACGCAGGTACGAAGAAGTGAATTTTATCGTGGTTCACATGGGCGGCGGCATATCGGTCGGAGTCCATAAGAAGGGCAGAGTGGTGGATGTCAACAACGCCCTGAACGGCGACGGACCTTTTGCGCCCGAGAGAGCCGGTGGTCTCCCCGTCTGGGACACGATCGAGATGGCGCTGTCGGGGAAGTACACCCGGGATGAGCTCAAGAAGATGCTCGCCGGGAAGGGTGGGATGGTGGCTTATCTCGGCACAAACGACATGAGGGAAGTAAACAGGCGCATTGAAGAGGGTGACGAAAAGGCGAAGCTGATCAAGGAGGCTATGGCCTATCAGGTTGCCAAGGAGATAGGAGCCGACGCGACTGTTTTGAAGGGTGAGGTCGACGCCATCGTCATAAGCGGTGGCCTGGCATATGACGAGGAATTCCTGAATATGATAAAGGAAAGAGTGGGCTTTATCGCCAGAGTAATGGTGTATCCCGGGGGCGATGAGATGAAGGCACTCGCCCTGGGAGCTTTGAGAGTATTGAAAGGTGAGGAAAAGGCCAAAGAATACAGATAGAGGAGGATGAGAAGATGATAAGGAGACTTTCGGAGTTGGTGGAGGAGGTAAAGGGGGCCGAGATCAAAAAACTCATCGTCGCCGTTGGAGAGGACCCGCACACCATAGAGGCAGTTGCCAGAGGAGTCAACGAGGGAATGATCAAAGCCCATCTCGTGGGGAACAGGGACAACATCTACAGGGTTGCGAAGGAACATGGTGTGGACCCCGGAATTTTTGAGATCA
>Ga0190304_1001226_pt1 | contig 11499 bp, 13 predicted proteins | sample 48700712_MG_FD_161670 | JGI IMG/M metagenome (GOLD analysis project Ga0190304, IMG submission 161670) | Hydrothermal vent sediment bacterial communities from Southern Trench, Guaymas Basin, Mexico - 4870-07-1--2_MG | ecosystem: Environmental > Aquatic > Marine > Hydrothermal vents > Sediment ... | reverse complement strand
GGTAGTTCAACCTTACACCTCTGAAATACACTGAGGCTGCAACACCAAGCCCAAATCTCGCAAGCAAGAATCCACCAAGTACTGCAAAGACCTCTGAAACAATCGTGAGGATAGGAAGAATGATGACACCTGAAATAATCCTTGGCACAACAAGGTGCTGTATGGGATTGATTGCCAGTGCCTCAAGTGCATCAATCTGCTCTGTAACCTTCATTGTTCCAATCTCTGCAGCAATGGCTGAAGAAACCCTGCCAGCAACCACAAGTCCTGTGAGTACCGGACCAAGTTCTATCATCTCTGCCTTTGCTACACACATACCTATGTAAACAAGGGGCATAAAACTCTTTCCCTGATACCAGGCCGTATAAGCGGTAACCATGCCCGTAAAAATAGAGGTAAAAACCACAATAAAAAGGGATTCAAAACCCATGAAGTAAATCTGCTGTGTGATGAGATAAGGCTTTTTGAATACGCCAGGAAAGGCTATGATACTTTCCCAGATAAGCCTGAAAACACCTCCTATGTAATCCAGTGCAAAGAGTATCTTTTCCTTTATATATTCCATAGGGATAGCATAAAGAGGTTTGTTGTTTTTGTCAATAAGTGAAAGATAATTTTTTAAGGTAAGCAAAATCTTTCTGTAATATCATCCAAAAAATTATGGACCCACGAAGTCTGGCTTTGCCGGATCCGGGCCAGGGCCAATGTTTTTATTCCCTGTATCTCAAATATTCTTTTCTTATATCCCTGTCCAATCCAAATGTCACTTTAATTGCATTTTTTGGGCATACATCCTGACAGGTAGTGCATAAAATGCACTCTGTTGAAAGGATTCTTTTGCCTTCGTTTTTGTATCTCAACAGTTCAATACCCATAGGGCAATTTTTTTCGCATAGACCACAATCAATACATTTACTACTATCAATTGTCATTTTCAACAATGAAAATCGGGATGTGAGCTTCTGGAACACTGGAACAGGACACACATATTTGCAGAATGCTCTATTATCTTTGAGTAAAAATGCCAGAACAATTGCAACAACATAATAGGTAACATTTCCAATGGCAAGCCAGCGCACTGCTGTTGTCTCGTTATTAAAGAGGTCTTTTGTTCCAAGAAAGAACCAGAAATATGATACAATTCCCAATGAAAGAAGGAAATGGAGATATCTAATGGCTCCCAAGTGCTTAATTCTTGCTGTAGGTCTTTTCCATGGTAAAAAGTCCAGTATCATTGCGGTCCAACAGGCCCAGGCACACCAGCCTCTTCCAAAGATAAGTGGCCCAACTATCTTTGCTATAAAATAATGCAGGGTGGCTCCTGCAAATACCCCTGAAAATAGATAGAAGAAGAAACCCTCAATCTGTATGTTTTCGTGCCGGATAAATCCAACATATCCCAGCAAATATATGCCTATCAGCAACTGAGTTATTCTTCGTCCCCATAAAATATGTTTTTCAGGTAGCACGCTGCTTAAGAAAATACCTGTGGCAAGGGATGTTCCTATATAGACAAAATTATATATATAAAAGATATTACCGGTTGCAAAATATCTCCAGAAGGCAACGCTGTAAAAGATAAGTATGAACAACAGAGGAAGTTTTATTTTCCTCAAACTTATATTCCATTTATCTCCATTCCTTCCTTGCTTAAAACCCATGCAGTTCCCCTTATATTTTTAGCATTTCCTCACCAAAATTATTCTGGCCTGGGTTCTGAGCGTATCCGAAGATTATGAAGCAAATCCTTGAAGAGGTATCACCACAAGCGATATCAAGCATCCTTGCCTACTTTAAGAATGCATCGGTCTCGAGACAGGTTTTTATTATTTTACTGTTCAGTTCCATACATGTCTTCCTGTATCTTTTATATTTTTTGACAATGGTCATGCCAACCTCCTCTTCCAAAGGTTTCTACTAATCCTTTCGTATCCGCATTCCAATATAAATCAAAGAAAAGAAAAATGTCAAGTATAATATCCTTCCACTTTTCCAGAGAGGTTTTATTCTAAATCAGGGAAACAGATAAAAATTTTCCCCACTTGACCAGAATTGCAATTTTTATATCATCATGGTAATGGACAATACTGTTTGTATCCTGGGTCAATATTTTTTCATAAAGGAACCCCAAAATGAAGGGAGGAATAATGGATATTGAGAGAATCAGAAAGGACTTCCCTATCCTTGAAACAGGTGTGATATTCTTTGATTCTGCTGCTACTTCTCTAACTCCAGAGCAGGTTGTGAATGCACAGAACGAGTATTATCATAAATTCAATGCAAATATTGCCAGGGGTGTTTATGAATTCTCAACCATTGCAACTGAAAGGTATGAAGAGGCACATGGAACCATAGCAAAGTTTCTTGGTGCAAAGGATAATGAAATCATTATAACAAAAAACTCCACTGAGAGTATAAATCAGGTTGCCTATTCATTTCCCTGGGGCGCAAGGAAGAAGATTGTTACCACCCTGATTGAACATCATTCAAACTATCTTCCCTGGTTACGGGTTGCTCAGATCTATGGGCTTGAGGTTGCAACTGTCAAACCCAATGAAGAAGGTATATTTAACCTGAAGGACTTTGAGAAAGTTATTGACAGCAATACCGCACTTGTTGCAGTAAACCATGTATCAAACGTGCTTGGCACAATAAACACAGTTGAAGAAATCATTCAGATTGCACACAGGAAAGGTGCAAAGGTGATAGTTGATGGTGCACAAGCAGCACCACACATACCTGTTGACCTTCACAAAATGGATGTTGACTTTTATGTCACGAGTGGACACAAAATGCTTGGCCCCACGGGAACAGGGGTGCTGTATATAAAAGAGGAACTCTTCAACTACCTCAGACCTGCCTTGCTTGGAGGAGGAACAATCACAGATGTTGATATAGGCGAGTACAAACTTGTAGATAACTTTGAAAGGTTTGAGGCTGGCACACCAAATATTGCAGGTGGGCTTGGGCTTGCTGCTGCAGCAGAATACCTCATGAACCTGGGCATGGAGAATGTCCTTGAACACGAAAAACATCTCATGATAAGGATGATTGAGGGGTTGAAGAGTGCAGGTGTAAAAGTCTTTGGACCTTCTGATTATGAAAGAAGGGTGGGTGTTGTATCCTTTGAGATTGAGGGTATGGGACCACACAGGGCTGCATTCCTCCTCTCCGAGATGTTCAATATTGCTGTGCGTTCAGGGCATCATTGTGCATACCCCTTATTAAAACATGTTATATGCAGACCTGAAGGAACCTGCAGGGCATCACTTTACATCTATAATACAGAGGAGGAAGTGGAGAGGTTCATCGGAGCGATTAAAGAGATAAGGAGGAGCAGTGAATAGAAAGTTTAAGATTAAGGCAGTGTGCCATAAAGGTGGTATAGGAAACTATAAGTTGATACCAGAAGAGCCCATTGAATTTGATTTTGATAAAATCATGCAGAAGGAAGGGCTTGATGAGGTGAAAAAACCAACAGACCTCATACTCATAGTCCGCAAAGGCGATGTTACAATGGTGTTCTCAAAGAGAAAAGGTACCATAATGGTTGAGAATGTTGTTCCAGATACGCCTGAAAGGGCAATGGAACTTGTGAATGAAATCCTGGATTAAGTATCTGATTGTTACTGGAATCATAATCGTTCTTCTCGTTGCTGGTTCCTTACGAAGCCGCTCCTATGAGGCAGAGTGGTTTGCCTTTGATACAGTTGTCAGGGTAAAGATACTCTCAAGGAATCCCCGGAGTGCCTCAGGATGCATAAATGAGATAAAGAGTGCCTTCGCATACCTTGACTCTGTGGGCTCAAACCTCATTGACAGACCAACATACTCTCCTGTTCTTGCAGAGATTTTGAAAGAAGCACTTGTTGTTTCAGAACAGACAGATGGGGCATTTGACCCTTCAATAGGGATAATTGAGAGGGAGTGGGGAAGGTTCAAAAAACCCATTTTACCGGATTCTATGAAGATTGTTTCACTATTGAAGTATGTTGATTACAAAAAAATCAGGATAAGGAATGATACAATATTACCGGGTGAAGGTCAGGTTATTGACCTTGGTGGAATCGCCAAGGGATTTGCACTGGATACTGCAAGGGCAATCATTGAGAAGTATGGTATAAAGAGTGCACTGATTTATGCTGGTGGTGACATTATGCTTGTTGGGGGCAAGGGGAAACATTCATGGAAGATTGGGGTGAGGAACCCAAGGGACCCTGAAGGTATTATTGATACACTACTCCTGAAAGACTGTGCTGTTGCCACATCAGGGGATTATGAGAGATACTTTATTATAGATGGCAAAAGATACCACCACATACTCAATCCTGAAACAGGTTATCCTGCAAGGGGACTTGTATCTGTAACCTGCATTCACAATAATGGAATGCTTGCAGATGCCTATGCAACCGCCATATTTGTCCTTGGTAAGGAAAAGGGGATTGAATTTGCAAAGAAGAATAAAATAAGGGTTGAACTTATTGATAGTAGTCTTAAAATAATTAAGATATGGTGAAAAAAGAAGCCCTTTTCTGGAAGCCATTAAAAAATGGGAATGTCCAGTGCCTTCTCTGTCCCCACAACTGCATACTCACACCGGGACAGAGCGGTATGTGCAATGGTAAGCAGAACATAGATGGGAGGTTGATTGCAATAAACTATGGGGAAACAGTATCTCTTGCCATTGACCCCATTGAGAAGAAGCCTCTCTACCACTTTATGCCAGGTTCAAGCATCCTGTCCACCGCACCAAATGGTTGCAATCTGAGATGCCCCTTCTGCCAGAACTATTCAATATCTGTGCTTAAAACACATACTGAATACATCTCTCCTGAAGAACTCATAAATCTTGCCCTGAGGTACAATTCACCATCAATCGCCTTCACCTATTCAGAGCCACTCATCTGGTATGAATACATACTTGATGTTGCCAGACTGGCTGAAAAGGAAGGTATAAAACTTGTCCTTGTCACAAATGGGATGATTAATGAGGAACCACTTCTGAAACTCCTTCCCTATATCCATGGAATGAACATAGACCTTAAATCCATGGACGAAGGGTATTATAGAAGGGTATTGAAGGGGGACCTGAAAACTGTAAAAAGGACAATATCAATTGCACAGGAAATGACCCATGTTGAGGTTACAAACCTTATCATCCCTGGGGACAATGACAAAAGTGAGGATATTGAAAAACTCGTTGATTTTATTGCCTCACTCAGGAAAACAATTCCCTTACATTTTTCAAGGTACTTTCCCCACCATAAATATACAAGGCCACCCACCCCCCCGGATACGATGAGGATGGCATATGAGATAGGGAAAAAGAAACTTTACTATGTGTATGTGGGAAATATATTTCTCCCTGGAACAGAAAACACCTATTGTCCTGAATGTGGGAATCTCCTTGTTGAAAGGTCCTTCTACCAGACAAAAATAGTGGGGATAGAGGACGGTAAATGTTCAAGATGCTCAAGAAAAGTGGATTTCGTCTTATAAAACCTGCTGACATTATAATCCCGATTATCTCACTTTTCCTCATTTTTTCTCACCACAGTGAAAAGGGCACAACCATCCATGTTTATTCTAATGGTAAAGAGGTCTTTGTAATGCCTTTAAGCATGGACACAATCATAGAGGTTCAGGGGAAGATAGGAAAATCCATCATCCAGATAAAGGAGGGAAAGGTCAGGATGTTGCACTCTCCATGCCCCTTGAAGTTGTGTGAAAAACAGGGATTTATCTCAACAAGGGGGAATGAGATTATATGCGTTCCCAACAGGATTGTTATAAGGATTGGAGGCAGGAGGGATATTGACGAAATCACAGAGTAAATTTGCCACAACAGTAATACTTATTATCATTTCTGGATTCCTTTATGGTGTAGAAACATTTATCCCAAGGCCTGTTCCATTCATCAGGCTTGGTCTTGGTAATGTTCTCGTTCTCTTTGCCCTGATAAATCTTGGAACAAAGGAGGGATTTCAGGTTGGTATCGGAAAATCCATTGTTGGCGCCCTTCTCACTGGCTCCTTCCTATCACCATCACTTATTCTATCCCTCGCTGGCACCATTTCATCAATAACTATTATGTGGGCACTTTACACCACGGGATTTTTTGGTATTATTGGGTTGAGTATGGCAGGTGCAATAACAAATGGTGTTGTTCAGGCTATAGTTGTGTCGTGCCTTTTTGCGGGAACATACGCATTTGCCTATGTTGGGAGGATAATGACAATGAGTGGAATGATAACAGGTTGTATAACCGGGTTCATAACATATGGACTTTTAAAATTCGCTGAAAGGAGGTCAGGTGGGACTGAGCATAAGTAAAAGGACAGGACTGACCCTGTTCATTATATTCATAGGAAGTATAGTTGGAGGTGGAATAGGTGAACTGATCGGTGCCTTTGTTCCTGAAAGCCCTGTAAAATCCTTCTTCCTTAACTATGTGAGCCTCGGGTTCTCGCCCATCACAATAAACCTGCACATTATCCAGTTCACCCTTGGTCTGACATTCAGGTTCAACATTGTGAGCATATTTGGAATACTTCTACTGGGGTATCTTTTAAGATGGTTATACTGAGAGGGGTCAGAAATCTCCTTATAATAAACCTGGTTGTTTTCGTGGTTCAACTGATTGTTCCACAAACATTTGAGGTTTATTTTGGTCTTGTTCCAGCCATGTTCCTTAGAGGATACATCTACCAGATTGTGACATATATGTTCCTGCACGGCGGTTTCTTCCATATAATAGTCAACATGTATGTTCTCTGGTTGTTCGGGAGCGAACTTGAATTCTTCTGGGGCACACGGGAATTCATGAAGTATTACTTTATCACTGGTATAGGTGCTGGTCTGATATATGTTGCATTCAATCATTCATCATACATACCTGTTATTGGTGCATCCGGTGCAATATTTGGGCTTTTGCTTGCATTCGGAATGCTTTTCCCCGAGAGGGAACTAATCCTGTTCATACCATTACCCATCAGGGTGAAGGCAAAATACCTTGTTTTCATCTTTGGAGGAATTGAACTCCTTGGGCTTCTCATTGCAAAGGACAACATTGCACACCTTGCTCATCTCGGTGGCCTTGCTGTTGGATACCTGTATTTGAGGTGGAAGAGGAGAAGACTGTATTAAATTCAAAAAAGGGAGGTGATTCTATGAAGTTACTTATATGTGACCCTATAAGTGAAAAGGCAATTGAGGAGATAAAGGCACTGGGGATTGATGTGACCAACAAGCCAGACATAACACCTGAGGAACTCCTTGAGGAAATTGGCAACTATGATGGAATTATTGTGAGAAGCAGGACAAAGGTAAGGCAGAATGTGATTGACAGGGGTGAAAATCTAAAATTCATCATCAGGGGAGGGGTTGGTCTTGACAACATTGATGTTGAGTATGCAAAATCCAAGGGAATTAAGGTATTAAACACACCTGCTGCAAGTTCCATATCCGTTGCAGAACTGGCAATTGGGTTTATGTTTGCCCTTTCAAGGCACATTGTGCAGGGGACAACCTCCATGAGGAATGGAGAATGGCTGAAAAAGAAACTGAAGGGGAGTGAACTGTATGGTAAAACCTTAGGGATTATAGGAATCGGGAGGATTGGAAGAGAGGTTGCAAGAAGAGCAATTGCACTTGGGATGAAGGTGATTTCCTACGACCCTTATGTGGACAAGATAGACATGGAAGGTGTTGAACTGGTTGACCTTGACACCCTCCTGTCAAATTCTGACTTTATAACCCTGCACATTCCACACACAGATGAGACCCACCACATAATAGGAAAGGATGCATTTGAAAAGATGAAGGATGGTGTTTACCTTATCAACTGTGCAAGGGGCGGTGTTGTGGATGAGGAAGCACTTTATGAATACATGAAATCAGGAAAGGTGAAAGGTGCTGGCTTTGATGTCTTTGAAAAAGAACCACCTGAAAACCTTAAACTTCTTGAACTTGAAAACTTCATATGCACCCCACATATTGGCGCAAGCACAAAGGAAGGCCAGGCAAGGGTGGGTGAAGAGATTGTAAAGATACTGAAAGGTATGATTTAAGACCTTCTTTTAGTAAACAGAAAGAGTATCCCGCCTGGGATACTTGCCAGCACAGAAATAAAGAAAAACATAAGGGAGAGGGATGTGGCAACCTCTCCCTTTATTCCTATGAGGCCAAAGAGGTAATAATAGGAAAATTCCCTCAATCCAAGCCCACTGAATGTAATTGGTATCAGGCTCACCACTGTGATTATTGGAAGAAGCACAAGGAGAGAAAAGAAGGAAACATTCACACCCATACCCTTTGCAATAACCCAGTTTATTAGAGTGATAAAGCCCTGAACAATTGCCGAAATCAAAACGGCATTTATTAAAACGCGGGACTTCTCCCTGTAACCCCTGAACCCATCGTAAAGGGCCTTTATTTCATTCCCTATGTTTAGAAACCTTATCCCGAGGAGTTTTTTCTTTAACCATACGAACCTTCCTCTTAATGTGAGCAAAACATAGAGGAGAATGAGAATCAGAACAAGAACTGCATAAACAAGGGAAAGAATTTTTATCTTTTGAACACTGCTGAACAGCGCAAAAATACCAAGAACAAGCATTCCTATAAAACCTGTCATTCTATCAATGAGTGCAACACCAAGGCAGTGGGAGAACCTCTCCTTACCCCCTGCATATGCAGACCTTACTGCATCCTGACCAACAGCACTGGGAAGGAAATTGTTCATAAAGAAACTTATAAGAATATGCTGATAAGAAAGACCCATGGATTGTTCAACAGAGGCATGCCTTAATAGATACCACCACCTGAAAGCAAAGGCAAAATAATAAAGGTAAAAAAGGAGAAAGGCCCCAAGGATATATCTATAGTCACTTGACCTGAAATACATCTGGATTTTTCTGATAGGAACCATTCTAAAGAGGAGATAAAAGAGAAGAACTGTTATCCCTATCTTCAGCAACTCTTTATAAACCCTTCTCACCTGACCACCTCAAGGTAAACCGTATCCACAAGGGTTCTGTCCACCATCACATCATACATCCTTGAAACAGTGATACAACCCTCTGATGAAAACCTGAACAGATATGTCTCTGGTTTGAGTGAAATGGAGAGGACACCATTTTCATCCGTGGATGCAGAAATAGTGGTTGAGTTTATAATATCCACGTTTGCCTTTACAGGATTTCCAGTCTCTGAGATCAAACAATATATCCTCACCCTTCCTTTCTTCTCTAATTTCTTCATTGTTACATGGAAAAACATGTCAGAATTCACAACAAGGAGTGTATCAACAGGTGTATAACCATTAGCATAGATACTCACATTGTAACTTCCTCTACGGAGACTTATCTTTTCCTGGCCATTAAAATTCAAACTTCCATAGCCATCTATACTCATATTACAATCAATGAACTTTCCTGATGAATCAGTAACCTCAAGAAAAACGTTCCTTTCTTTTTCCCCATTTTCAACCCTTTTTCTTCCTGCAGAAAATACAACACCTGCCACAATAGACCATCCTGAAAAGTGGGAACCATTCCAGTAATCCTCTGATATTTCAGCAATTCCGTCCTTATCAATGGGGCTGTAAATAGCAAGGTTAACCCCCACAATAAGCCCCATCCTCCTTCTGAATGGGTAAAAAACACCAACCCCAAGATTTCCCTGGGTATAAAATCTCCCATTCGCCATCAGGCCATACAGGTCTCCATTCAATCCAATGGAAAGGGAATCTCCAAAGAAAAATGAAAGATTAAGGTCTGAGGACCTGGCTGAGCCCTGTAGCATATAGTTGCACCCGGCTGTGTATCTTATGGATTTGATCGTTCCTGCCACTGAAAGAATTACCTGTGGAGTTATCATATCTGGATAGAGTTTATACTCCCCATCTCCCCTTCCAGGAAAAACAAATCCAGGACCCATGGATACCCTTGTTCCCTTCACATTTGAGCAAAACAGAAATCTGGTTCTTACTGGAGATAAAATTAATGAGTACTTATCAGAAGGCGATAGAATTACCCCACCATCAATCTGGGGATTAAAAATATTCCATAATGTTGCATCAAGGCTTAAAGAGACTTCACTATACCTGTTTCCAGAGATAGGATAGGTATTAAAGAATAAACCTGCTGAGGAGATAAACAGAAGTATCATTCAATCTCTACCTGTTTACCCTGTCTTGATATGGTTCCCCATGCCATATACCTGGAACTATGTGCAATCGCTGTCCTGCCTTTTTTATCAATTAGTATTACACCAAATGGGAAATCATATTGTTGAATCAGTCTTCTTACTGCTTCATATGGTTCAAAATCTTTGAGCATCTCAACAACCACCTTCCCAAGTAGATTTTTCATAATCCTTTCACCAAATCCTGTGAATGTAACCGCACCAAGGGGATTCGCATAAATTCCAGCACCTATGATGGGTGTATCCCCCACCCTTCCAGGAAGGTGCATAAAAAGACCACCTGTGGATGCAGCAACCGCCATATCCCCATTTTTATCAATGGCAACTGCGCCTACTGTGCCAAGACCGTATAATTTTCTGAACTCATCAACCCTGCTGTAATACGAAGGAGATTTATACTCCCTGTATCTCTTCTCCTGTTCAGGTGTAAGGGGATTATAACTCCCAAAGCCCATGATTCTTGCAAATCTTGTTGCATTCTCTCCAACTATAAGGTGATGCTCTGTCTCCTCCATAACCTTCCTGGCAATAAGAACGGGATTCTTCACATTTTTTATGGCAGCAACTGCACCAAATCTCCCATCGGATGTCATAACAGAGGCATCCATCTCAATCTCTCCGTCAATCCCGCAAACACTTCCATAACCTGCATTAAAATGTGGGTCATCCTCCATCACAACAACTGCCTTAACAACTGCGTCAAGTGCGCTACCACCTGATTTGAGTATCACATATCCTGCCTCAAGTGCATTGGATATTCCTTCCCTTTTCTCCTCAATATAGTAGGGTTTATTCCCGGCACCACCGTGGACAACAAGAATAGGTTCCATCACCCTGTTATCCTTGTTCCCTCATTCCCGGCAAGGGCAGCATCAACTGTGTCAAGGGATGTGATGAGAACCTCTCTGCCTCCGTATTCAACGAACCTGCAGGCAGCTTCAATCTTTGGCCCCATTGAGCCCTTTGGGAATTCACCTGCTGCAAGCAATTTCCTTGCCTCAGCAAGTTTTAATTCCCTCAGAGGCCTCTGGTCGGGTTTACCAAAATTGAGGTAAACACAGGGAACAGCGGTTAAAATAACAAGTATATCTGCCTCAATATCCTTTGCAAGCACAGCAGATGCAAGGTCCTTATCAATCACTCCATCAAGCCCCTCAATGGTTCCGTCTTCTTCAATGTAAACAGGTATTCCACCACCACCAGCAGCAATAACTATGTGCCCGCTCTCAACCAGTTCCTTTATCACATTCTTTTCCACTATCTCCTTTGGGTCAGGTGAAGGAACAACCCTTC
>Ga0190304_1001225_pt1 | contig 11501 bp, 10 predicted proteins | sample 48700712_MG_FD_161670 | JGI IMG/M metagenome (GOLD analysis project Ga0190304, IMG submission 161670) | Hydrothermal vent sediment bacterial communities from Southern Trench, Guaymas Basin, Mexico - 4870-07-1--2_MG | ecosystem: Environmental > Aquatic > Marine > Hydrothermal vents > Sediment ... | reverse complement strand
TTGATAGATGAGAATTCCCTCAGGGCTGGTGAAGAGGTGGTTGCAAATCTTGATGGGGCTGGAGAAGATGACCTTGTAATCCTCCTTGTGTCAGGCGGAGGCTCTTCAGCACTTTCCCACCCTCCAGTGGATGTGCCTTTTGAAGAAAAACAGAAGGTTATAAGAAAACTTATGGAAAAAGGTGCCGGTATAAGTGAGATAAACACAGTGAGGAGGCACATTTCCATTGTGAAGGGTGGCTGGCTTGCATTCATTGCCTCTCCTGCTTCCCTGATAAACCTGATTGTTTCTGATGTTCCAGGAGACAGGCCTGAGGATGTTGCATCTGGCCCTGGTGTTCCAGACCCAACAACCCATGCAGATGCCCTTAACATACTGAAGAAATATGGACTTGTTGACGATTGCAAGCCAGTCAGTGATTACCTGTTGGCAGGTGTTATGGATATGGTTCCTGAAACACCTGATGAGAATCATCCCATATTTAAGAAAGTATCCACAGAGATTATCCTGAAGAATTCGGAGATTTTGAATGGTGTGAAAGAAATAATAGAAAGGGAAGGACAGAGGTGTGAGATTATTCAATGGAATACCCTTGATGAACTGGTTGAAAAACACCTTGAGTTGATAGAAAAGGGAGAAAGGGGCTTTTACATATCAGGTGGAGAGTTCCCTGTTGGAGCAGGTGGGGGCAGGGGAGGACCAAATCAGGAACTCGCAGTGAGGATTGGTCTGGAGGCAAAAACAAACAGAGCATTTGTTTTTGCAGGTATAGACACAGATGGGAAGGATGGAAATTCAGGTTATGCAGGGGCTATTGTGGATTCATTCACGGTTAAGTTATGGAGGGATAAAGGGATCAAGCCCCGGGATTTTTTAGAGAAACACGATTCTTCAATACTTCTTGAACACTCTATGGATGCCATAGATACAGGTCCAACAGGAACAAACCTGAACCATATTAGGATACTGTTTATTCCATAAGATAATAAAAAATCCCTTGACACATTTTATAAAGGTGGTAGAAAAATAAAGAAGAAGTTCCATCGCTTCTGAAAAACTTCATAAAATGGCTTAATTCTGAAGAAGCCCTTGAATTACATCCTGTTATTGTTGCAGGGATCTCTCATTATGAGTTTGTAAGAATCCATCCCTTTGTTGATGGAAATGGAAGAACTGCAAGGGCACTTGCCACTCTTATCCTTTACATAAGAGAATTTGATATAAAGCGGTTCTTTACCCTTGATGACTATTATGATAGCGATAGGAGAGCCTATTATTCTGCTCTTAAATCTGTGAACCAGAAGACTCTTGATATAACTCAATGGCTTGAGTACTTTACTGAAGGCGTTAAAGTCTCCATACTGCGTGTTAAGGAAAAAGTTTTACAACTCTCAGTTGAGGGTAAGAAACGGAAAGAAAAAGGACAAATTGCTTTGACTGAGAGGCAGATAAAGATAATAGAATTTATACAGAGAAATGGAAGGATAACTTCCAGGGATATTCAAAAAATGTTTAATATTTCAAGACAGGCTGCGCATAAGGAAATAAAAAAGTTGCTCAAACTTGAGATAATAGAACCGAAGGGCTCAGGGAATAAAGTTTTTTATGTTCTCAAGTAGGTTGACGCAAAGGTTGACGTAAAGGTTGACGCAAGTGCTCAAATATAATAGAGCAGGGAAATTTCAATATTCTCTTTTAAAATCATAAAGAAATTTAAGGAACTTGACGCCCTTTCAATTTTGAAGGGATGAAGGCTTTAATCCGCAGTTTTTTTGAAAAAGCACGATTCTTCAACAGTCCTTTTTAATACTACATGGATGTAATAGAGCCCAGAACCAACAGGAACCAATGTTAACCACCTGAGAATACTCTTTATTCCATCCTCTTGATGGATAGGTTCAGGGAACTTTAAAATTACACATTGCATTCAGTCATACATTTTCCACTTTTCTTCTTCTATAAATTTTAAGCGGGAAGATTAAAAAAGTTAATTGATGAAGAGGTTGTTATGCATTAAAATATGGGTGTGTGTTGTTAAGGGAAAGAAGCCATAGAAGTTTTAAGAGGATTTGGAAATTAATGGGATTAAAAGTTCAGGGGCACATAAATTTTATAATAAAATTTCTGTGGATGAGAAAAATAAAATACTGGAGGAATTTGACAGGTGGATGAGGAAGCAGGTAAAGGAAACAGAGGGCAGGAAGGCCAGAAGGAATAGAAAAAGGTAAAGAAGGTGGAAAGTCTATGACTGACCCCCTTGTTACCCCCTTGTTTTTTTACTTGAAATTTTTCTTTTCCTGCTTTATGATACCAGTATGCTGAAGATGGTGATTTTTGACATGGATGGGACACTCATCCATAACAGGATTCCCTTTGAAGAGATGAGAAACAATATTGCAAAGAGGCTTAATGTTGACCCCGAATCCCTGAAGCCACTTTATGAGAAACTGAAGGAGATGAACAGGCCTGAGGTTCTTGAATGGCTCAAGGAGGAGGAAATACGCAGGGCAGATGTATCCTATCCTGACCCTGGATTAACATCTGTTCTTGAGTATATAAGAAACAGAAAGATTGTGGTAGCTGTTTTGACAAGGAATTGCAGGGAGGCAGCAAGGAAGGCACTTGGCTGGTATCTGGGTATGATTGATGTTCTTATAACAAGGGACGATGGTTATGAACTCAAGCCCAGTCCTGAACCTATAATATCGCTTATGAACAGGTTTGGTTTTAATCCAAGGGATGTGCTTGTGGTTGGTGACTATGATTATGACATCCAGGCAGGTATGCTTGCAGGTTGCAAAACAGTAAGGATAGGTGCAGGGTTTGCCGATTACAATATTATCCACCTTGAGGAACTGAAGCCCATTATAAAGAAACTTGCAGAGGGGTACTGATTTTTTAATTGTCTCAGTTTTTTTATTATGATATTTAAAATAAAGGCTTGTACCAAAATGAGCCGTTATATGATTTTTCATTGATTTTTAATTTTAAGTTGACAAATTATTCATTATAGTTTATGAATATACACACATAAAACAAAAGGAGGTAACGGGTGGAACTTAAACTACGGCCTGAAGAAATCAGGAATGACCTTGTAAAAAAGGTTGAAGAACTTGCAGGGGTGAATGTCTTTGCGTGCTATCAGTGCGGTAAGTGTTCATCGGGATGCCCCAGTGTTCCATATATGGAAATCTTACCAAACCAGGTTCTCAGGCTGCTTCAGTTTGGAAAGGTTGAGAGGATACTCCAGACAAATACCCACTGGGTGTGTGCTTCTTGCTTTGTCTGTTCAACAAGATGTCCAAAGGATATAGATATTGCAGCAGTAATGGAGGCACTCAGACAGATAGAGTTGAGAAAGAATCAGGATTATCTTATTGTGAGAAGAATAGATACCGAAGAAATGAAAGAATTCCCTCCAATAGCACTTGTCTCTGCTTTCAGGAAATTAACCGCCTGAGGAGGAACCAATGAAGATTGCATACTATCCAGGATGCACGCTGAAATCAACAGCAAAGAATTTTGAAATATCCGCCATTGCAGTGGCAAAGGAACTGGGCATTGAATTTGTTGAACTTTCCAGATGGAACTGCTGTGGTACTGTTTATTCAATGACCTCAGACGATGTTATACACCAGCTTGCACCAATCAGAAACCTTATCCGGGTGAAAGAGGATGGGTTTGAAAAGGTTGTAATTCTCTGTTCAATGTGTTTCAATACATTAAAGAGGGCGAATCTTCTTGTCCAGAGGGATAGAGAAAAACTTGGTAAGATAAATGACTTTATGTATCTGGAGAACATTGATTATGCAGGGGATGTGGAGGTCCTCCATTTTCTTGAGATTTTGAGGGACGAAGTAGGATGGGACGAGATAAGGAAACATGTAAAAAATCCACTCAACGGGCTTGTTTTTGCTCCATACTATGGATGTCTTCTTGTGAGGCCTCCAGAGGTTGCCATTGATAATGTAGAAATGCCGTATGTGCTTGACAGACTTTTTGAATCCCTTGGTGCTAAAGCCATCGATTATCCATACTCAACCGAGTGCTGCGGTGCATACAACACTGTTTCCAATCCCGACATTGTTCTTGACAGGACCTATACCATGGTGAATCTTGCAAGACAACAGGGTGCAGATGCCATTATCCTGAGTTGTCCCCTCTGCGATTTTAATCTTGAGACAAGGCAGAAGAAGGTGATGGAGAAGTATCCAGATTTTCACCCACTGCCAGTGCTATACTTCACACAGATAATGGCAGTGGCATTTGGTCTTCCTGAAGATACCTACGGTTTTGAATACAACCCTATAAATCCTGAAGGGATTTTTAAGAAAGCAGGGGAGAGATTATGAGGATAGGTGTTTTTGTATGCCACTGTGGACTCAATATTGCTGGTGTGATTGATGTTAAAAAGGTTGCTGAGGAGGCAAAAAAGATACCCGGGGTAGTTTTTTCGGAAAGCTATATTTACATGTGTTCTGAACCGGGTCAAAAACTTGTTGAGAACACGATAAAGAAATATAAACTTGACGGGGTTGTTGTTGCAAACTGTTCCCCATCCCTGCATGAAAGGACATTCAGGAATGTTGCAGCAAGGGCTGGTCTCAATCCATACAGGGTTGAGATAGCCAATATAAGGGAGCAGGTTGCATGGCCACACGAGGATGTGCCTGAGGAGGCAACAAAGAAGGCTATAAAGGTGGTTGAGGCAACAGTGAGGCGGGTGAAAAAGAATATGGCTCTTATCCCTGCAAAGATACCTGTGAATAAAAAGGCGCTTGTGATTGGCGGCGGGATTGCAGGGATTCAGGCAGCACTTGATATAGCAGATGGAGGATATGAGGTTTACCTTGTTGAGAAGACACCCACAATTGGCGGGAAGATGATTCTCCTGTCTGAAACATTCCCCACACTTGATTGTCCTCAGTGTATTGAGACCCCAAAGATGACGGATGTTTCCCAGAATCCCAGAATCCACCTGATGACCTATTCAGAGATTGAGGATGTTTCAGGCTATGTGGGGAATTTCAAGGTAAGAGTAAGGCATAAGGCAAGTTATGTAGATTGGAGTAAATGCCTTGGGTGTGGAGATTGTGTAAAGGCTTGTCCTATTAAAGGCATACCGTCTGAAGTAAACAGGGGTCTATCCGATAGAAAGGCCATTTATATTCCTTTTGAACAGGCAGTCCCTCTTGTTCCTGTTATTGATGCTGAGAGATGTACAAAATTGTTATATGAAAAGAAGGTTGCTGAAGGCAGGATAAAGAAACCTTCAAAACCTGTTAAGGTTTGTGAAAAATGTCAGGATGCCTGTGAGCCCAAGGCAATTAATTTTGAAGATGTGGATAGGATTGAAGAGATCGAGGTTGGTGCGATCATTGTTGCCACGGGTTTTGAACTCATGCCCATAGAAAATCTTCCCGAGTATGGTGGTGGAAAGATTCCTGATGTTATTGATGGTCTTCAGTTTGAGAGGCTTCTTTGTGCCTCCGGTCCCACTTCAGGAACACCCAGAAGGCCATCAGATGGGAAAATACCTGAAACGGTTGCCTTTGTCCACTGTGCAGGTTCAAGGGACCCTGCACACGGTGTTGCATACTGTTCAAGGATATGCTGTATGTATCTTGCAAAACAGGCATACATTTACAGACACTTTGTTCACAATGGGAAGGCATTTCTGTTTTATATTGATATCAGGTCAAATGGTAAGGGATATGAGGAGTTTGTTCAGAGAGCAAAGGAAGAAGAGGGCATTGTGTTCATAAGGGGTAAGGTGAGCAAGATATTCCAGAGAGGGGATAAGGTGGTTCTCTGGGGTGCTGATACATTGACAGGAGAAAGGATTGAACTTGAGGTTGACCTTGTGGTGCTTGGAACAGCAATGGTTCCGAGTTATGGGGTTAAGGAACTGGCTTCAAAACTCCGCATCCCCACAGATATATACGGTTGGCTCCAGGAGGCACACCTGAAACTCAGACCCCTTGAAACAGTGACAGCAGGTGTTTTCATTGCTGGTGCAGCACAGTTCCCCAAGGATATAACGGATACAGTATCCCAGGCATCAGGTGCAGCAGGCAAGGTCCTTGCACTATTCTCAAAACCGGAACTTACAAGGGAGCCGACAATTGCACAGGCGGATATTGAGGTATGTGCAGGTTGTGGATTCTGCAGGGATGTCTGTGCCTATGATGCAATTACAATTGACCCAAAACGCAAGGTTTCTGTTGTGAATGAAGCCGTGTGTGAAGGATGTGGTGCATGCAGTGCTGCATGCCCTTCTGGTGCCATGACCCTGAAAAACCTTGCCAAGACGCAGGTTTTTGACATGGTTGAGGTTGCCACAGAGGATTACGAATAAAAGGTATGTTAGGGAATATAATATGTCTCTCAAGCAGGACATAAAAAGGAGGTTATAAATGGCGGATGAGGTTCAGCATAAATTGATACCTGTTTACATCTTAAACAAGAAATACTATGTTCCAGAGGGTTCTACAATCATTACAGCAATGGAGTATGCAGGGTTTAAGCTGAAGAAGGGTGTGGGTTGCAGGGAGGGATTCTGTGGCGCATGTGCTTCACTTTACAGACTTCCAGGCGATTATAAACTTCATGGGGGACTTGGTTGCCAGACCGTTGTTCAGCCAGGGATGCAGATTGTCCAGATTCCATTTGCACCCGCTGAAAAAAAGACCTATGAAATTGAAAATCTTACACCTGACAATACACCCTTCAATGAATTGTATCCAGAGGTTTACAGATGCGTTTCCTGTAATTCCTGCACAAAGATTTGTCCCCAGGAACTCCAGGTTATGGATTATGTGAATGCCATAATTAAGGGCGACCTGAAACTGGCAACGGACCTGTCTTTTGATTGTATCATGTGTGGCTTATGTTCTGTGAGATGTCCCGCAGAGATGGCACAGTTCAATATTGCCATGCTTGCAAGAAGGCTTTATGGTAAATACCTCCAACCAGTTTCAGAGTATCTTGAGCAAAGACTGAAAGAGATTGCCGAGGGTAAGTTTGAGGAGCAACTCAGGGAACTTATGAGCCTTTCCAGAGAGGAACTTCAGAAGAGATACTATGAGAGAGAACTCAACTTTGATATAACATAAGGGGGAGAGATGGGATATCCTGATTATATGAAGGAGTCACTAAAAAAGGTAGCCGAGACAAGGCCCAAAAGGGTTGAACTTGCAAAAAAGGGGCTTAAAAACTTTCTGAAACCAATGAGTGCCGAAGAGAGGGATGAGGTTTTATCAAATTATCATCCCGATTATCAGCCTGATGCCAGAAAGGAAATAAGGGTTGGTCCCAATAAAGGTGAAAAACTCACGGCAAAGGTGGTTGAGATCCTTGAGGCTCATTCAAGGATTGACCCTGATGAGTTTGTTATTGATACACCTGATTATGAAACGGATGTTTTGATTATTGGTGGCGGTGGTGCAGGTTGTATGGCTGCTATATGGGCAAGGAAAGAGGGGGCAAAGGTTATAATTTCCACAAAACTGAGGCTCGGTGATGCCAACTCAATGATGTCACAGGGTGGTATGCAGGCCGCTGTGAACCCCCATGATTCCCCTGCAATCCATTACCTTGATGTTCTTGGTGGGGGCCATTTTGATAACAAGCCTGAACTGGTTAAGGCACTTGTTACAGATGCTCCTTACATAGCAAAATTCCTGCAGGAACTGGGGGTGGTATGGGACAGGACCCCTGATGGGCATCTCCAGACAAAAGCAGGAGGTGGGACATCAAGGAGGAGGATGTTATCCTGCAGGGACTACACAGGTGCAGAAATAATGAGGGTATTGAGGGATGAGGTGAGGAACCATCCAGAGGATATAACCACGCTTGAATATATGCCTGCTGTTGAACTCATAAAGGATTCAGAGGGAAAGGTTGCTGGTGCTATTCTATTCCACATGGAAACAGGTGAATATGTTGTGGTGAAGGCAAAAGTCACAATCATAACCACAGGTGGCTTTGGAAGGCTTCACATAAAAGGGTTTCCAACAACAAATCATTACGGAGCAACTGCTGATGGAATAGTGATGGCATACAGGGCCGGAGCAAAGCTCCTCTATATGGATTCTGTCCAGTATCATCCAACGGGTGCTGTTTATCCTCCACAGATACTTGGTTTCTTGATTACAGAGAAGATAAGGGGATTTGGTGGACAGCCAGTGGATAAGGATGGGGAACTTTTTGTCTATCCACTTGAACCAAGGGATGTTGAGGCATCCGCATTCATAAGGGCATGTGCCAATGGAAGGGGTGTGAGAACCCCTGATGGACACTATGGAATATGGCTTGACTCACCTGTTATAGAGATACTGAATGGACCCGGCACAATTGAGAAGGCATTTCCCGCCATGTTGAGGCAGTACCGCAGGTTTGGTATAGATATAAGGAAAGAACCCATGCTTGTTTATCCAACACTTCACTACCAGAATGGTGGAATAGAGATAGATGAGCGAACCCATTCAACACTCCCAAATCTGCTTGTTGCTGGTGAGGCATCGGGTGGACTTCATGGAAGGAACAGACTTATGGGTAATTCTGTTCTGGACTATAATGTTTTTGGGAGGCGTGCAGGTATTGAGGCAGCAAAACTTGCAAAGACTACGAAGATTGAAGGAGAACTCAATATTGACCACATTAGAAAATACGAAGAGGAGTTGAGGGAGGCAGGAATAGAGACAAAACTCAGAACACCGATTCTACTTCCAGAATATAGAAACCTCAAAATCCTTGAGAAACACAGGAAGGAGTTTGACCCATTCCTTCCTGCAGGACTGTGAGGTGAGAAGGGAGGTAATATGGCTGAATTTGAACCCAAAATCCTTGGTTTTTTCTGTAATTGGTGCACTTCTGCTGCAGCAGACCTGGCTGGAACATCAAGGATACATTATCCACCCAATGTTAGACCTATAAGGGTGTGGTGTTCTGGAACTGTTGACCCTGCTTATATAATCAGGGGATTTCTTGAAGGTGCTGATGCTGTAGTTGTTGGTGGTTGTCATCCAGGGGATTGCCATTACATAAGCGGTAATTACAAGGCAAGAAGAAGGGTGAAACTCCTTAAGACAATATTTGAGGCCCTGGGGCTTGAGCATGAGAGGATATATCTGAGATGGATTTCAACAAGTGAAGGCGTGAAGTTTGCCAGAGAGATGACCGCTATTACCAATGAAACCAGGGAAAGAGGCCCAAACACCCTTGTGAAAAAATGGAATGTCTAAGGAGGACTACATGACTGCAAGGATAAAGAGCGAAGAAATAAATAAAGGTGCAAGAGAATTCCTTAAGAATCTGCTTGAGAAGAAGATAGTTGATGCAATGATAGTGCCACTGAAACTGGATACAGGGAGGGGGGCTTTCCCCGCATTTGTTACCAATGTGGATTTCATAGAGAAGGCAATGCCCTTCGTTCCTTTGATGCCTGTGAACACTGCAAAACAGGTTTCAAAGATTACAAGGATGGAATCAAGCAGTAAAAAGATTGGGGTCGTGATGAGACCCTGTGAGATAAGGGCATATATTGAACTTATAAAGTTCAATCAGATAGAACCTGAAAACCTTTTGATTATAGGCACGGATTGCTATGGTGTGATTGATTCACTTGAGTATAAGAACCTTGTGGATAATGGAGAGAACCCTGATGAGATTTTCCTGAATAACCTGAAACAGGGTAAGGAAGACTACCTGAGAAGGGCATGTAAGACCTGTACAAACCCTATTCCCAACATGTATGCGGACATTGTGATGGGATACTTTGGTACTGGAATGGATGGTAATATCCTTCTTATCTCCCAGACAGAAAAGGGAGAGGAAATTCTTAAGGCCCTTGAATATCAGGAAGAAGAAATCCAGGGAAGGGATGATGAGGTGAAGAAACTTGTTGAAAAGAGGGGTGCATACTGGGAGGATGTGAAGGAAAAGACCTTTGAGGAGTTGAATGGGATTGATAATCTTTTGAAGTTCTTTGACACATGTATTGATTGCCACAACTGCAAGGACCAGTGTCCGATATGCTTCTGTAAGGAATGCTTCTGGGAGTCTCCCGTTTTTGAATTCAGACCTCCCAACTACTTTGAGTGGGCGGAGAAGAAGGGCGCATTCAGGCTGCCCACTGATACACTCTTCTTCCATCTTGGAAGGCTTTCCCACATGTCCCATTCCTGTGTTGGATGTGGTATGTGTGAGGATGCTTGCCCGAAGGGGATAGAACTCCAGAGGTTGTTCTACGGTGTTGGTGAAAAGACCGCTGCCGTGTTTGACTATCATCCAGGTATGAACCTTGAGGAGGAACCTCCACTCACTACCTTCAGGGAGGAGGAACTCCAGGAACTTGGTTAATTGGGTAAATACCCTGTGATCTATGTTGACAAACTGGAATTGAGAAGCAAAATCCCCTCTTTGCTTGAAGAAAGAGGAGCAGATATTGTTATTAAGAAACTTGATGTTGCAGATTACCAGATTGGGAGCGAGTGGGGATTTGAAAGGAAGAGGATTGACGACCTCTCTTCTTCTATAATAAAAAAGAGAATCTTCAAACAGATTTATGAACTTGTTTCAGTATTTATCCATCCTGTTATTATTATAGAAGGTGATATAGAGAAAATAAGAAGGCTTAACAAGGAGGCCTTCTGGGGTTTTATTGGTTATTTATTATCGTACCAGAATTTAAAAATTATCTGGACACCATCCCAGCTTGATACTGCGATTTTGCTGTTAACCGTTGCCAGACAGAATCTCTATGGTGTTAAAGAACCAACATCTTTTTATAAAAGAAAGGCACACGATGAATATGAAGAGGTTATGAGGATAATTCACTCATTTCCAGGTGTGGGCGCAAAGAGAGCCACCATATTAAGGGAAGTTTTTGGGAGTATCTACAACATAATCAATGCAGATAGGGAGGCAATGAAAGAAGTGCTTGGTAAGCGAGGAGAATACCTGCATGAGTTGTTTCGGAAGGAGTATTTTTAACCGATGCACTTCTATTAAAGGATAAAAAAAGGGGGAGGGACCCCCTTTTTTATTTATCTCACAAGTGTTAGTTTGATAACCTTCTTGCTCCCCTCAGCAACAAGAACACAGAAGTAGTTACCTGGTAATGCAGGTTTTCCATCGTCCCTGTCACCATTCCAGACAACAGTGTGTTTACCTGATGTAAGGCCCCTTGCAAGGGTTTTTACATGCCTTCCAGAGAAGTCATAGATGTCAAGCATTATCCTCTGATTGGTGGGAGTGGAGTAATTGATGGTTATACCATCATTGAATACAGCAGGCCCTGTAGTTGTAAGATAAAGTCCAGAATTGTCAAATTCTTCTTCAATCCCAGATACCCAGTCACTTCTGTCAAAAAGTGCCACTCCATCCGGATAATTAACATAAAGGATTCCATATATTCCAGAACCAACCCTCTCAATACTGGGCTTAACATTGTATCTGGCTACACTATCAGCAATATTTACAGGAGAAGACCAGGGCTG